>Ga0307426_1000092_pt1 | contig 53915 bp, 51 predicted proteins | sample SalMarWE160340MG_FD_202165 | JGI IMG/M metagenome (GOLD analysis project Ga0307426, IMG submission 202165) | Salt marsh sediment microbial communities from the Plum Island Ecosystem LTER, Massachusetts, United States - WE1603-40 | ecosystem: Environmental > Aquatic > Marine > Intertidal zone >... | reverse complement strand
AATTCTACCAGCAACGGGATACTTGGATAGACTTGATGAAAAACTCTATAGGCAAAGTCGCGTATTACTTCAATACGCATCGAATGATGCGAAAGTACGCCACAGACACCTACCTTTAAAAGGTAAGGGAAAAACAACTGTTTTTTTCTCAAGCATTTTGCTTCCAGTTTCTTGTTAAAGCAAGTTAATAGGTTGAAACAATATGAAAATATGTTACCGCAAATTAAGGGAGCCAAAAACTTAAGTAGCTAGTTTAGGCTAAAGAAAAGTAGTTTTCGTGGAATTAACGCTTTCATATGTCTATAGGATGAGGACCGCATGGAAAACGAACCAGTTACCACTGAAGATGCAAAAAAAGCGTCTACTGAAGAATTATTCAGCACTCTATCAACAAACAAGACTGGCCTTACCTCCTCAGAGGCGCAGAATCGACTCTCCAAGTTTGGACCTAACGAGATTACTGAAAAGAAAGTCAATCCATTCGTGAAGTTCCTCAAGTATTTTTGGGGCCCAATTCCCTTCATGATCGAAGCTGCCGTCATCCTTTCGGCTGTCATACAACACTGGGAAGACTTCGGAATCATTTTTGCCCTGCTGATGCTAAATGCTGTGGTCGGGTTCTGGCAGGAACGCAAAGCAGACAACGCCATCGAACTGCTAAAGCAGAGGCTAGCCCTTAAAGCACGTGCGCTACGTGATGGCAAATGGGCTGAGATACCTGCAGGAGAACTTGTTCCAGGCGATGTAGTGCGTGTTCGCTTGGGCGACATTGTACCAGCCGACATCAAACTACTTGAAGGCGACTATCTGCAAGTTGATCAGTCGGCATTAACAGGCGAATCTTTACCCGTAGAAAAACATGCTTCGGATGTTGGCTACTCGGGCTCCATTGTAAGACAAGGAGAAATGAACGCCCTAGTCGTCACCACAGGGATGAGTACATATTTCGGTAAAACCGCAAAACTCGTAGAGCAAGCCCGAACCAAGAGCCACTTCCAAAAAGCCGTCGTCAAAATAGGCGATTACCTGATTGTTCTTGCTGTAACGTTGGTAGCACTCATTTTTCTGGTCGCCCTTTTTCGTCAAGAAAGCGTGGTTAACACACTTCAGTTTGCCTTAATCTTAATAGTAGCCGCCATACCGGCTGCGCTTCCAGCTGTACTATCAGTGACAATGGCGATAGGCGCCATAGCCCTCGCAAAAAAAGAAGCAATCGTCAGTAAACTTGCAAGCATCGAAGAGATGTCCGGAGTGGACATTCTGTGCGCCGACAAAACCGGAACCATAACAAAAAACGAACTCACAATAGCCGATGTCAAACCGTCAAATGGATACAAAGATGCCGATGTCCTCTTATTTGGCTCCTTAGCCTCGAGAGAGGAAGACAAAGACCCTATTGACAACGCCATTATCACTAAGACTAAAACGCAGTCATCGGTCGCCTCGATGTTGAACGACTACGAGGAAATTGAGTTTAAACCCTTTGACCCAGTTGTTAAGCGCACTGAAGCCACAATTAAGGATGATAAAGGCAATAAGTTCAAAGTATCAAAAGGTGCACCGCAAGTTATCCTCAAACTCGTTTCAGCCGAAAAGGACCTCTCAGACAAAGTTGAAGAAGATATAAATCAATTCGCTTTGAAAGGACAACGTGCCCTCGGCGTGGGAAAAACCGATGAAAACGGAAATTGGCAGTATGTTGGTTTGATAGCTCTCTATGATCCTCCACGTATGGACTCTGCTGAAACCATAAAAACTGCTCAGTCAATGGGTGTTCAAGTTAAGATGGTAACGGGCGACCATATAGCCATTGCTAAAGAGATATCTCGAGAAGTAAATTTGGGAACAAACATCGCTCTGCCCGCAGCTTTCTTGGGTCAACATGAGAGGCTTGCCCGGAAGACAGTGGAACAAGCCGACGGGTTCGCGGAAGTTTTCCCTGAACACAAGTACCACATCGTTGAACTCCTTCAAAACAAGGGTCACATTGTGGGTATGACTGGCGACGGAGTCAATGATGCACCTGCGTTAAAAGAGGCGGATGCTGGAATAGCCGTTGCAGGTGCTACTGACGCCGCTAAATCAGCAGCGGATATAGTGCTCACTAAGCCTGGCTTGTCGGTTATTATTGACGCCATTAAGGAGAGCCGTAAGACTTTCCAACGCATGAACAACTATTCCCTGTACCGCATAGCAGAAACCATCCGAGTGTTATTCTTTATTGTTGCATCTATTCTTGTGTTCAATTTCTATCCTGTTAACGCGGTTATGATAGTTCTATTGGCTCTGTTTAATGATGTCCCCATAATGGCGATCGCCTACGACAACGTCAAGTATTCAAACAAACCTGAAAGATGGAACATGAGAACCGTTTTGACAGTATCGTCGCTCTTGGGAATCGTCGGCGTCTTCGTATCATTCCTGATATTCTATATCGGTAATGTCGTTTTGAAATTGCCTCTTGACACGCTTCAGGCCTTCATCTTTCTCAAGTTAGCGGTCGCTGGGCACTTGACTATCTTCGTAACCCGCACAAGAGGTCACTTTTGGTCTATCAGACCAGCTGGTCTTCTCTTCTGGTCGGCAGTTGTTACCAAGTTGTTAGCGACTTTGGTGGTGGTTTATGGAATATTTGTCTCACCTATTGGCTGGGGACTAGCGGCAATTGTCTGGGGCTACGCGCTTGCGGCTTTCGTGGTTACTGATTTCTTGAAGGTTTATTTCTACAAACTGCTCGATCATGGTGACATTGTTTTCCACAGACCCTGAACGAATGACTTCCACTGATTGAAGGTTCCAGGCGGTTTTTTCGGGGTATAGCGCTGGTTACCGACAATCATGCTTGACCTACGAATCGCGACTTTACAATCGGTGTGGGCTTTCCTGCAGCGCGCGCGAATCCGTCTGAAAACGCTTTGCTAGATGTCATTGAAGGAGACCCTCATGAGGGGCAATCCGACCCAACATGGTTATCGCTGTGAGTCACGGTGGAGACCTACTTCCTGAGAACCGACAGATAGGAGTAGTTGAATCAGCACGCAAAGATTTGCTGACGCCTGGAGGATTACGTACACTTTCTCCTAGGGATTCTCATTATAGAGGGATTTATGATACATATCTACCTATGAATGAAAAAGATCTGGCATACCATCAAGGCACTGCTTGGCCGTGGCTAATTGGACCCTATTGTGATGCTTTGGCAAGCATTCGCCTCTATCAAGGGGAAAGCACTGCGTCTATTCGCCATGAGATGACCCGGAACATCGGTCCACTTGTAAGGTTTTGTGTGGAAAGTCCCTATAAGTCCCTTCCAGAAGTGTTTTCTGGCGATCCTCCTTACGCGCGCTGCGCTAAGGCACCACTTCCCAAGCGTGGAGTGTTGCAGAGGTTCTTCGAATACTTGATAAACACAACATCATGGAAGAAAAACACAGTAAAATGAATTCTTAGGTTAGCGCTCGCAGTTTCGGTAGCTGATATTCAATTATTATCAGGACTTGATTCAAGAGATCTTTCAACGTAGTTAGTGTCATTTTTCTGCAATATCTTCCGGGTTTCCTCCTTATAGCTTTCAACGTTTGGCTGGTCAAAAGGATTTACGCGCGCTAGCGTTAATGGCAAATACTATCCAACTCCACATTGATGGCCGAGCAAACTTCATCCTCAGATATTAATTGAAGAAGCGCACGCGCTAAAAAGTTATAAGGCGCTTCCTGATGTTCACCTAGCATTATGGTCGTGCGCGTATATTGCCCAAGGTGATAATGACCAAAAAACAAACTATAGAAAAACAGAAAAACCTAAACCTACTCAAAACCATGCCCTTTGAAAACGGATTTCATTTTTTCACAGAACACGGAAAATATACTGGAATAACTGCTATTGGCACTATTGAGTTCGCTGAAAAACTCCAAATAATACCCATTCAGTCTGTCATGTTCCATTTTCAGCGTCAAGATTTTCAAAAATGGTTCAGAACCACTATTGGCGATGAAGAACTAGCCAAGAGAATTGATCAGATTAGAGCATTGTCCTCAGATGAAAACTTGAGGAAGGAGCTTTTCAAAACGGTTCATGCTCGCATTGCAGAATTACAATGACGTCACTAAACGAACATTTCCTCACAAATGGCTATTTAACAGGTTACTCATAATCTATTAGGTAAGTGGAAAACATGAGAATAGCATTTTTCCGAAGTAAAAGACTGGGAAGAAGAATACCTGAAAAAGAAGCAGAACGATCACTTACTGAAGTTCTCAAATGAAAAACTAAGTCTGGAAAATGCCATGCAAATAAAAGACTTTGATGCCGTTTCGGTCTTCATCTACTCTAAAATCGACGAGCAACTCCTTCAAGAAATTCCAAATTTGAAACTGATAACCACAAGATCCACGGGCTTCGACCATATTGATGTAGAAGCATGCAAGCAACAGGGGATTACAGAGTGCAACGTTCCTTCTTACGGGGAGAACACGGTGGCTGAGCACACTTTTGCTCTGATTCTTTCTTTGTTAGATACTCAACATCAATCACTTTGATCACCAAAGTGCATGAATCGTCTTAATCATCCTTTCAATGACTCTTGAATAGTCATTGGTTATTATTTGAGCCTTGTGTGTTTTTTTCTTGTTTGTTTTTTTTGTTGAGAGAGAGTTAGTAGGAGAGAGTAGGAAGGAGAGAGAGTTAGGAAGTGTGAGTTAGTTGGAGAGGGATTGGGGATTAAATTCAATCTCAAACCCAAAACGTCTATTTAGCATGGTGTACTTTTATCTTTGTTAAAGGATGGTTAATTATGAATAATGTTCAGTCATCTGAAGAGATACGTAAGGTTGCTATGGCTTTTGACAAGGCGTTGGAAGGCAAAGACCTGCAGGCAATAGGGGAGAAGTTTGTGGAGGATTGTGAAATTGAGCTTCTCGGCGTTAAATTATCTGGAAAGGAAGGCACGAGAAAATGGTTCAATTGGATGTACAAGCATGTTGCCGAGATTAAATTCTTGCCAGTTACCATAATGGTTGATGGTAACACGTTCTTTGAAGAGTTCATTGTTGAGGCGAAATTTCATGATGGAGAGCGAGTTCGTTCAAATCAGGCTGTAGTTTTGGTGTTTGAGAATTTGGAAATAAAGAGTCTGAGGATGTATTTTGACAGGTTAGATTTTTCAAGTTCGGTGGCAAAGGATGTCATAAGCAAAACAATCGTCAGGGAACTAGTAAAGAAGTCGCTTGAAGGCTTAACATAATCTCTCGTCCAAACAAAGATGCGAGAACCAACAACAGAAAAAATCATGAAAGCATCAATAAAACATTAGGATAGGTAACAACAACAAGGAAATGAAAACGAAAACAATTTGTTCTTTTCCAATTTTAGCGTAGCGCGCACGCGTCTGGGTTTGGTGGTGGGGGTGGATTAAATTTTAATGCAAAAAAAAATTGTTGGTCGTTGGATGGCACGAGGCAGAAACCACGCCTGTGTCTGAATATTAAGCTGAAGGCGTGGTGACCTGAGAAAAAAAACAGGTGAAAGGCATTCAAGAGTTTTTTTCGTGTCTGAAGGCATGGAAAAGGGTATTCTGAAGGGGTATTGATAGTAGTGGATAGTGGGTAGTAATAATAGGGTATATAGTATATACCCTCTTTTTCTGGAGTTAAAACACGGAAAAAAGCTTGAAAAAGGGCTTGCAGAGAGCAGTATGAGTAGTAGTAGATAGTAATAGGGTATATAGTATATACCCTCTTTTCTGGCTTGCAGGTGGAAAAAAGGCGTTTTTACTACTAAACATAGAAGCAAGGCGCGCGCGCTTCTTACTCCAAGAAGAGGGAGGTAAATTGACTTTTGTCATACTATGCGGAAGGTTTCTTACGAGCGAGCCAGCGCTTGAGCAGATATCCTATTACCATGATAATAATGGTTGGAACAACGATGATAACTATATGTTGAGTAGTCACTTGCTATCACCTCTCATCAATGATTTTTAGTTTTTTCAAAGGGTAAACAGCCTCTACTTCCATTTTGTTAGTATTTCCTCTCGTTGAAAGGCTGCTGTACTTACGAAATAAAGAGCGATATCAATCGCGGAAAGAATACCTGCAATTATGAGAAAACCGGTTATATCTAAACTTATTATCCGTATTTCGCTAGCAAAATAAATTGCCATAAATGGTAAGAAAATTAGTATCCCATAACTATTAGCGCTGCGTGCGTCGTTAACTCTCGATGAAACAATAATGCTGTACAGCACGCTCATAACAACCGCAACGGGAACTAGGACCAGCAGCAAAACGCCAAATGTCCAATTTGGAAAATAATAGTAGCCAAGCTTCCCGAAAGTCACTGCATCGATGCCAACCATAAAGACTGCTGCTCCAGCATACATTGCAGCTAAAGTTGGCAACATTGCAGCAATTGCTTTTCCAAGCAAAATCTCTCCGTCAGTAAGAGGGGTAGCGAGGAGCGGTTCTAAACTCTTCTCAATTTTTTCGCCGACTATGCTATAAGAAGCAATTCCTAATGGAATATACGCCGCTCCAATTACAATGAAGAATGAAAATGAATCTAATAGGTTTGGAAGATTTGCAGCTGAGAGCAACCCTCTCCCGCTTCGTCCAGCAAACTCGATTATGGTTGGAAAGAGAACTGAAATAATAATGGGAAAAATGATGATTGAGTACCAAATATTTTTTTGACGCCTAAAAACCTTAAAATCTCTCCGTGCTATGAGCCACGCTTTTGATAATCTCATTCTGATTCCCTCACAAGCTTCAAGTAAACATCCTCCAAAGTTGAACCAACAACATCAACCGTGGTAACATGACCACCAGCTAAAACGATAGCTTCTACGACTTTCCAGTTTTGGCTTTCTGGGTCCGCTACATCAAACGATAATGTGTGATTCTTATGCTCAAGGTTCTTCAGTGAGAGCTTGCTTAGAGCGTTAAGAATCTTATCGCTTGTCTGCTCTAAGGTGATAACGGTTTTTCTCCCTTTTACAGCTTGTTCAAGATAATCAGGTGTTCCCATTACAACTAACTTGGTGTTTAGGATGGCAATTTTATCGCAAATCCTTTGCGCTTCATCTAGATTATGTGTATTCAAAAAAATTGTCTTCTTCTCTTTTTTTAATTCAAGAATGAATTCTCTTACAGTTGTTGCCGATTCAGGATCAAGATTTGCAGTAGGCTCATCCATAAAAAGAACGTCTGGGTCATGTATAAGTGCACGTGCAATAGCAAGTTTCTGCTTCATACCCTTAGATAAAGTCCCTGCCAAAACATTCCTTTTATCCCAAAGCCCCAACATATCAAGGAAACGTCTAATGTTCTCTTTCCTTTCAGCATCCGTACAATCGTATATTTTTCCGTAAAAGTCCAAGTTATCATAAGCGGTCAGATGTTCAGATAACCCAACATTATCGGGAACTAACCCGATGATTTTCCTTATTTTCAAAGAGTCCTCTTTGTTGCCTATTTCATATCCTCCTACTTTGGCGCTTCCGCTAGTCTTTGATATCAAGCAACATAGCATTCTCACGGTCGTGGTCTTTCCAGCGCCATTCGGTCCTAGAAAACCGAAAACTTCGCCCTCATCAACATGCAAAGTGAGGTCTTCCACTGCAGTAAGATTGCCAAAGTTCTTAGTCAGATTTTCAGCATCAATCACTATTGTCACCAAAATGCGTGAGCTCAATTATTTCCTCAATAAGTCTTAAGAAATTATTGGTTATTATTTTGCTTTTTGTTTTATGTGGACGGATATTCCCGCGCGCGCGTGTTCCTCGCTTACGTCTTTTCCATTGTACCATCTACATCATTCCTTTTTTCGGCTAAACTCTTTCGCTATTGAAGCCGCTATATCAAGCAGTTCTTCCTCAGGATTACCCTTAGCTCTCGTAAGCTCTACTGTGTCTGTGGTATACCAAAAAATTTGGTCTTTCCTCAATAGCTTCCTAAGCAATTGCTCAGGACCATCTCCGAAGATGACATGCCCTTCAGGGAAAAGAGCTACAAGAGACCTCTCCTTCGGATAGGCTATCGCCTTCCATCTCCACTTACGCTTACCGCTCTTTTTTCCACCCATCTCAAACAGCCTTCAAAAGTATATTTTGAGTGTCTATTCTCTTTGCGTATTTAGAGCGAACCCGCGAAATGAAATCCCCAAACTCTTCATCCTCTCGCTTTTTCTCTTTCACAACCGCGAGTATCACAATTTTAACCCCGTTTGCTTTCTTTACCATCGTTATCACCTCACAATTAGCTTAGAAACCAAGGTCTTTGTTTCGGTTCAGGTAACTAATGTAGTCCCGTATCCCACGCATGTCCCCATTAGGAAAGAATTTGATTAGCCGAGGTGGCGGGGTATCCTTGTTCTTCGCGTTTGCACGTTCGGTTATGTCCCCGAACCGCGTCATTATAACCACAGTCCTTTCTATCATGCCGAGCCTTCTTGCTTCTTTGATATGCCAGCGTATCTCTTCCCAACCTATGTATTTGCCGAACACTATGCAATACTTACCAAGCTTGTTGCCGAAAAGGTCTGTTCGATATTTGTCAGAAGTCTTGAGGACTACCGAGCTTCCTAAATCATGAAACTTGGCATACTCTTTTGCGAACTCTAAGACAGTCTCTTCCGCTTGAAAGTCTATGTCCAGAATTAGGTTGGTGCTTGTGGAAAAGCCTATAACAACGTTACCTTCAGAAGGCTTACTTGGTGGTTCGATTGCTTTGTTTCCGTAAAGGTCTGCGTTGTACCAACCATCTCCGCTTAAAGGCACATCGCTTTCTATCAATTCTCTAAGCTTTTCTGCTTCGCTAACAACGTACTGTGGAATATATACAACCTTTTCCGAATCAGCACACTCTTCTATGTGTTGGATTACGATTTGCCTGACGAATTTCAGGATAGGCTCTTTCAATTTCAGGAGTGTCTTCTTTCCGCTTAGAAGAGCGAGTTGATAAGCTCTATGCTTACCTTTCATATTGCATCCCTGCTTTGTAGCTGTGAACTTTCCTTACCTTAATCCAATCTTGGACGTTAAGCAAATCCCCGAAGTCATCGAATACGAAACCGTTTGGAACTGGCGGTATCTTGTTATTCTTTACTCTATGGCACGTCGTTTTCATCAACGTGTACTGAGCAGAACGCTTTTTGTCAGGATTAACTTTAACTTTAAAACTGAAACGCTTGCGTTTCCCTGTCTTGGTTGTGTAGTTGCCATAGAACCGAGCGTACTGTTTACGAGTGACTATCCTACGCCTTCTCAAGTCTGTGGGTATAAAGGGTGGAAGCTTTCTTCTTCTACTTGACATGCTTTATCACCTCTTTTTCAGGCTTAACAATGTCTCCATCCTCGAAGCTTGGGTTGCTATGGTCTATTATCATAGGTCGGAACTCGCCTTTTCTTAGCTTTCGAGTTTTTCCCGTCTTGAGGTTTATGATAGCTACTTTTCAAGAAATCAGAAGTCATAATTCGGATAGTCTCAGATATCTCCAAGGGGGTTGAAAGCAAATCCTAGCGGTTCCACCACAAAAAGCACGCATACTTTTTTTGATAGGTTAGAAAAACGAAAATTAAGCTTAATCCTCTTCTAGTCCTCAGATGATTCTGAAGGAAACCAAATGTCATCAAATAGGATTAATCCATCGCCCTCTGAATCCTCTGTGCTTAAACTCTCTTCATTTGCGTGTTTCGTTTTCCGTTTCGACGCGGGACTGTAAGCTTTCAGTTGGTCTTTATGCCTGATTTTTCTTATATTGTCATCGATTGCCGACTTTAATATACCGAAAAATATTGCCAACAGATAGCCTCCTACAGCAAACAGAACGATCCAAGCGAAATCACTCATCGACTATTGCCTCGTCCTCGAAATCGTGTTCTATTCCTGCTCTGTCTAGATAGCTGTGCAGAGTTCTGAGTAAACTTGCTGTGTTTGTTGCGAGCTTTAGCTCCAAGTCATCAATTTGATTTTTTAGTTTCTGAACTTCCTTTTGTTGTTCTGCCTTCACTTTTGCGACTGTTTGAGGCAACAGGTATGATAGCGCTTTTTTGTATTTCTGCAACAGTTCATCAACTTCGTGTTTGCTGTAATGAAAATCTATACCTCTCGGTTTATGTGCCAACATAGGCGCTATAATATTTGAATTAAGACCAGCGCTTTCCAGTTTTGACTGCATGAAATCTCGAAAGTCATGCGGGGTAAAGCGTTTCTGCTCCAAATCGTGCCAAGCAACAAGTGAAGCCTTAGCAAACTTTGCTTCTATGGCTTGCGTTCCGAGTGGTGCAACTACTTTGTTTTTCCTGTAAGCTATGAAAATCGGTGACTCTCTATTTGCTTGATATCCACGTCTCCGCATTTCCTTTTTGTAATTTTCAAGTTTCTCAACCGCTAAAGAATGAAGAAATGCGACCTGTTTCAAGCCTCTGTACCTGCCTTTTCCTTTGCCTTTCAATCTTGAACTCTCAATAACCAGTTGATACGGCACTTCGGAATCTTGTGTGGGTTCTAAATCGTTCCAAGTAAGTTCCACTAGAGTGCCAATTCTAAAAGCTGTGCTTGCTAAGAACCACAAAATTGCTTTATCCCTTTGACTTTGCATTGCATCTTCTAAGTCTAAAATGTCTTGCATTTCTGGACAGCGCTGTTTGTGTTCGGGGTGAGTGATGTTACTCGCTGTGTTGCTGGCAAGTTCTCTTCGATTATGTTTGTAAAAACTCAATACAGCCGTCTTTAAAGCCATCTTTGCTGATTCTTGCAGCTTAGTGTCTGCGAAAAATGACTCCAAAAGATTTTCCGCTTGAAATTCTTTATACGTCCCAATGTTCCTTTGTCCTTCCATCTTTAAGGCTATCAGCTCATCTGGGTTCTTGCCAACAGCCTTACAATACCTATGCAAATTCCTCAGGTAAGTTCTAATTGTCTCTTCCGAAGTGAGCTTATTGAACCAAATTCGACCTGCATCGAATTGTTTAATCCACCGAATCCGCGAAGTCACCATCTTACTCAAAACTACTCACCTCCCAAAAGCTCTTAAAAATTCTGAATTCAGGGTCAAAATTCGAAATACCTAAACTCACGGATTCAGATACAGTTTTATACCTAATCATTAAAGGGAGAAGTGCACGCTGGAGTCCTTTCACATGTCTGTGTCGCCCAGTATCCGAGAGGTTTTGGCGCGAAGAATCGCGGGAGAGATAATCCTCTCAGGCAAGCCTGGGGCGACGATGCGGAAGTGGCGTGAGCTTTTTGCTGTGTCGCAGATAAGTCTTTCAGACAGGATGTCGCTTTCATCCTCGGTTATAAGCGATTACGAGAGCGGCAGAAGAAAAAGTCCAGGCGCCAAGTTCATCAGGCGTTTCGTGTTGGCGCTGTTGCAGATTGACGAGGAAAAGGGCAGTCGCTTCACAAGGGAGTTTGCGAAGCTGACGAGTTCGCCGTCGATGGCTATTGTGGACCTGAGGGAGTTTCCGATTCCTGTTCGTGTGGAGTACTTGTGTAAGGCTATAGAGGGTGAAGTGGTTGCGTGTAAGGATAAGTTTGTGAAAGAAGTTAGCGGTTACACGGTAATAGACAGTAAAAGGGCGGTTGAGGCTCTTTCGGGGTTGGAGTACGCGCAGCTGTTCGGAGCAACAACCGACAGGGTTTTGGTGTTCACTAACGTGGAGAACGGGTGCTTGCCGATGATGATTGTGCGTGTCAGCAGTTTGAAACCGCGAGTGGTGGTTTTTCACCGCTTGAAACCAGATGATTATGCCATTAAGCTGGCGGAGTACGAGCAGGTGCCGCTTATTTACTCAGCGGTGCCGAGTGTGGAGCAGCTGGTGAAGTCACTGAGGAAGCTGTATCGCATAGCGTTGCGGATAAAGCTGGGAAGACGTATTCGCCCACCACCGAAAATAAGCGCGTAAAGTGGCAGTCTTGGGCAAATGAGCGATATGACTTAAATCTCGCCAAGCAAATACTTCTCCCCAACAATCATTCATTTAAAAGGTGAATTGGCATGAGAAGTGATGAGATGAAAAGTGGGATTGAACGTGCACCTCACAGGGCATTGTTGAAGGCTTTGGGGTTGACCGATGAGGATATTGCGAAGCCTTTCATTGGAGTGGCGAACAGCTTTACCACGATTGTTCCTGGGCACATACACCTGAAGAACATCGGGGAAGCGGTTAAAGCGGGGATTTTAGAGACTGGCGGCACACCGTTTGAGTTTAACACGATTGCGGTTTGTGACGGCTTAGCCATGGGGCATCAGGGTATGCGGTATTCGCTGCCTTCGCGCGAGTTGATCGCTGATTCCGTGGAGGTTATGGTGCAGGCGCACAGGCTGGACGGTGTGGTTTTGATTTCGAACTGTGACAAGGTTACTCCTGGCATGCTCATGGCTGCTGCGCGTTTGGATGTTCCCGCGATCTCGGTTACTGGCGGTGCGATGGCGTCTGGCAGGTTCAAGGGCGAAAAGGTCGGTGTGACCGACGTTTTTGAGGGCGTGGGCAAGGTTATTGCGGAAAAGATGACGGAGGAAGAGCTTTCGCGGCTGGAGAGCGTGGCGTGTCCAGGTTGCGGCTCATGTAATGGCATGTTCACAGCGAACACGATGGCGTGCTTGACTGAAGCGTTGGGTATGTCTTTGCCTTTCTGTGCTACGGCGTTGGCTACGAGCGCTGAGAAGTTGAGGATAGCAAAGGAAACGGGCGAGAAAATCGTGGCGCTTATCCAGAAAAACTTGAAGCCTTCGCAGATTTTGACGCGTGAGGCGTTTGAGAATGCTGTGGCGGTGGATATGGCGCTTGGTGGTTCCACGAATTCGGTGCTGCACCTTTCCGCCATAGCGAGGGAAGCTGGGATTTCTTTGCCTTTGAGCCTTTTTGATGAGGTTAGCAGGCGTGTTCCGCATTTGTGTAGTATGGTGCCTAGTGGACCTTTCGATATGGAGGATTTGGATAATGCTGGGGGGTTGCCAGCCTTGCTGAAGGTGCTTTCGCCGTTGCTTCATGTGGATGCGCTGACGGTTAGTGGCTGCAGTGTTGGCGAAAACGTGCGTGGCGCTGAGGTCTTGAACAGCGACCTCATCTGCCCATTGTCTACTCCTGTTCACAAAGGCGGTGGAATCGCTGTGTTGATGGGTAATCTGGCTCCGAAAGGAGCTGTGATAAAAACGGTGGCAGTTTCGCCCAAGATGCTTAGGCATACTGGTCCTGCGAGAGTGTTTGATTCGGAGCAGGGGTCTGTGGCTGCCATGAAAAAACGGGAGATTCAGCCAAGCGACGTCATCGTTATTCGGTATGAGGGCCCGAAAGGTGGTCCTGGAATGCCTGAGATGCTGGTGCCAACCGCTACAATAACGGGTATGGGCTTGAGCGAGTCTGTGGCTTTGATTACTGACGGCAGGTTTTCAGGAGCTACAAGAGGTCCTTGCATTGGGCATGTTGCGCCTGAAGCTGCTGAGGGTGGTCCAATAGCGGTGGTTAAAAATGGCGACATGATCACAATTGACATCGCTAATCGGGTGCTGAGCGTGGATTTGACGGATGAGGAAATTAAGAAGCGTTTGGAAGCGTGGAAGCCGAAACCACCGAGAATCACGAAGGGCTATTTGACACGGTATTCGCCAACACCCGCAGAGTAGCTTGGCACTGACGCTCGGAACAGTCTATACCCCCTATTTATAGAAACTGCATGGGATTCTATGGGAAGCGGCATGCCCCTGTTTTCAACATGCTATTGAGCGTTTTCCGCGCCAATACGGACCTACCCCCTATCGTTTTCTGCAACGTATTTCTATTAGGATCCTAATATACGGCAAATATGACGGCTTGCCAATGACTTGCGCTCAACAGAATGGCCCGCCTAAAAAAGGCATGTCCTTCTTTGGCTCTCACCCCACCAACACTAAACATTACGTTCCCTGCAAAAACCCACAGAACAAAAAACTCCCTTAAGAACCCTAACGAAATTTACCAATGCACAAATTCACAAAGTTACAAAATGCCTTCCGAACAGTAGCTGGAAAGACGATGTTTCATATAACAGAAACTAAAAGGAAAATGAGAAGCACACACTTGGTTTGAGTGAATTGGGGAATCGTAAATTTTATATGTTGGCGGTCGTCTTTTGTTGGTTTGTGAGATGTAAAATGGGGTATCGTTTTATCTAACCGCTTCCCTGAAAAAATAAGAGTTTTTGACACCACCCTACGCGATGGTGAACAAACCCCCGGAGTATCTTTAACACCTGAAAACAAACTGCGGATAGCGCAGCGTCTGGACGAGCTCGGCGTCGACGTTATCGAGGCTGGTTTCGCCGCGGTTTCTGAAGGCGAAATGGAAGCCGTGAAGCTCATCGCTGACGCTGGCTTGCGGGCGGAGATTTGCAGCGCTTCCCGCGGCGTCCGAGGCGACATAGACGCTGTGGCGAAAGCTGGCGCTGACAGCATCCACCTTATAATTCCTGTTTCGGACTTGCACATCGAAGCGAAGCTGCGGAAGACTCGCGAGCAGGTGCTGGAGATAACTCGGAACATGGTGCGGTATGCCAAGGACGCAAGGCTGGTGGTGGAGTTGTCAGCTGAAGACGCCACACGAGCCGATTTTGATTACCTGAAAAAGGTATTTTCGACGGGTATCGAGGCAGGTGCTGACCGCGTGGTCGCCTGCGACACGGTCGGCGTCTTAACACCTGAGCGGAGCTACAAGTTTTACGGAGACCTACGGGAATCACTGAACGTGCCAGTTGTGAGCGTGCACTGCCATAACGATTTTGGCATGGCAGTCGCCAACACGGTTGCGGCGTTGCGTGCGGGCGCGAACCAGTTCCACGCCACCATAAACGGCTTGGGCGAACGCGCTGGGAACGCTTCTTTGGAGGAGACTGTGGTTTCGTTGATGGCTCTTTACAAGCTGAAGCTGGATATAAAGTCGGAGAAGCTGTACGGCATCTCGCAGTTCGTGTCGCGGTTGACGGGCGTTTACGTGCAGCCTAACAAAGCCATCGTGGGCGAGAACGCGTTCACGCACGAGTCGGGCATTCACACTCAGGGCATGCTTGCGAATCCTGCTACTTACGAGGCTATAGCGCCTGAACTGGTGGGCGGCGCACGACGGTTAGCGTCTGGGAAGCATTCGGGCTCGGCGGGGATAAAGGCAGCGTTAAGCGGGATGGGCTTGGCGCCGAACGAGGAGCAGCTGGAGGAAGTCTTTGGTCGCGTAAAAACTGTGGGTGACAAGGGCAAGATAGTTACGGATGCGGATTTGCTGGCGATCGCCGAAAGCGTGCTTGGCTTAGGCAAAGAGAAGCCGATTCAGCTTCTGGAGATAACGGTGGTAAGCGGCAACACGGTTACACCAACGGCTTCGGTCAGGCTGAAACTGAACGGTAACGGCAAAGAAGTCAGCGGCGCAGCCATGGGCGTGGGTCCAGTGGACGCAGCCATAAACGCCGTGAAGAAAGCCATCCAAGAAGTGGAGCCGATTCTGCTGGAGCAATACAACGTGAAGGCGATCACTGGCGGAACCGACGCCATGGTGGAAGTGATGGTTCGCATGCGCAAAGGCGACAGAACAGCCACAGCTATGGGAGTGCGCGAAGACATCGTGATGGCAAGCATGGACGCAGTGATAGGCTGCATGAACGTGCTAACCACAGACTACAACAACAAAAGCGTTAAGTAGCCAAAAGCATATCGTCAAACTTAATCCTGCATTATTTTGACACCACAAACTTTTTAAATGAAAAATAGGGCTAGAAGTAAGGTACGTGATATTTCACGGAGGCAATGTAAAATGAGGGATCGTCACCTCAATAGCTGGGATCGTTGGGTACTTATTCTCTAATTCTTTTAGGGCATCCTCTGAAAACGCCTCAACTTCGCAATCAGCCAAATTCACTGGCAATCATTTTTTAAACAAGTTTTCAAGTAATGAGGTAGAAGAAAAATGACCAAAATGTCAGGAGCAAAAGCTCTAATAGAATCCCTTGAACGCCAAAACGTCGACGCGATGTTCGGCATCCTAGGCGGCGCCGTACTGCCAATCTACGACCACCTGTGCAAATCCAAGATACGGCACATACTCTGCAGGCACGAGCAAGGCGCAGCCCACGCAGCGGACGGCTACGCACGCGCCAGCGGAAAAGCAGGAGTGTGCATGGCAACCAGCGGACCAGGAGCCACAAACCTCGTAACAGGCATAGCCAACGCCTACATGGACTCCGCGCCAGTCATAGCCCTAACAGGACAAGTGCCATCGGGCGGCGTCAACTCATCTTACATGATAGGCAGAGACGCCTTTCAGGAAGCGGACATAATCGGCATAACCACCGCCATAACCAAACACAACTTCCAGTTACACAAAGCCGCAGAAATCCCGAAATGCGTCAAAACAGCGTTCTACATAGCCACCACCGGCAGACCAGGACCCGTCCTCATAGACGTCCCGAAAAACGTGCAAACCGAAGTCGCCGAAATAGACTTCTCAAACGGTATCCAAATCCGCGGATATAAACCAACATCCAACCCACACCCCCTGCAAATCAGAAAAGCCACAGAACTGCTAGCAGAAGCAGAACGCCCAATCATCTTGGCAGGAGGCGGAGTCATAACCTCCAACGCTTCCCCCGAACTGCTACAGGTGGCAGAGCTGCTCATGGCGCCGGTAGCCACGACGTTCATGGGCAAAGGCTCCTTTCCTGAAACTCACCCCCTGTCCCTGGGAAGCATAGGAATGCACGGAAACCCCGTCGCAAACAAGCTGCTCTGCGAAGCAGACGTGATGCTGGCGGTTGGCACAAGATTCTCAGACCGCGCCACCGGCAAACTCAGCAGCTTCTGCGCCCCATCAAAAAAAATCCACATTGACATCGACACCGCAGAAATCGGAAAGAACATAGACGCGGACATACCCATCGTGGCTGACGCCAAAAAAGCCCTGAAAGCCCTAAACGAACGGCTGGCAAAACAGCTGAAAAAGAAGGGGAATACCGCGTGGACAAAACGCGTCAAAGAGGCAAAAGCGCAACTTAACCCGCCAGCCAAGGCTGGAGCAAAAGAGTTGAAACCGAAAGCGTTACTGCAAGAGCTGAGGAAGCTGCTACCCGAAAGCGCCATAGTCACAACCGAAGTTGGCCAGAACCAGATGTGGGCAGCGCTGTACTTCAACGCGCTGAAACCAAGAACGTTCATAAGCTCAGGAGGATTAGGAACCATGGGCTTCGGCTTCCCCGCCGCAATCGGCGCCAAAGTCGCCTGCCCCGACCGACCCGTGGTGGACATCGCCGGAGACGGCAGCTTCAGAATGACCGAACAGGAACTGGCGACGTCAGTCACAGAAGACATCCCCGTCATAGTCATAGTGCTGAACAACTCGGTGCTGGGCATGGTCGCCCAATGGCAAAGAATGTTCTTCAAAGGACGCTACTCAGCCGTCAAGCTGGGAAGCATCCCAGACTTCGTAAAGCTGGCGGAAGCGTACGGAGCGCAAGGCTTACGCGCAAGATCCATCGCCGAGTTCTCCAAAGCTGTCAAAACAGCGTTAAAGAGCGACGTGACTACGGTCATCGACGTGCCAATCTCGCCTGAGGAGGACGTGGTGCCCATGGTGCCTCCAGGCTGCGGAATAAACGAACAGGTAGGAGATTACTAAAATGGAAAACCAGAAAACCAAAGTCATCGCCGCGTTAGTGGAGAACAAGCCCGGCGTGCTACACAGCGTATCCAACATGTTCCGGCGAAGAGGCTTCAACATCGAAAGCATCACGGTCGGACGCACGGAACAGGAAGACCTCTCCCGAATGACCATAACCGTCAAAGGAGACGAAAAAACCCTGGAGCAAGTCGTCAAGCAGATGAACAAGCTCATAGACGTGGTGAAAGTAAGCCAGCTAGAACCCGAAAACATCGTAACCCGCGAATTAGCCCTCATCAAAGTCAACATTCCCGACAACAAAAGCAGGTCAGACGTAATCAACTGCGTAGACGTGTTCCGAGGACGAGTGGTAGACGTCTCACCAGAAGCCTTAACCATAGAGATCACAGGCACACCCGACAAGATAGACGCCTTCCTCAACCTAATGAGAACATACGGCATAATGGAGCTCGCAAGAACAGGCTTAACCGCCCTTTCACGAGGAGTAAGATCAATCAGAATCGAAGAGTAACGCGGAAACCCTTAACGTCCCCCATTATTCGAGTTGAAACACACCAAAAGAGCAAATTAACCACAAACAGAGGCAAAACCATGAACATAACAGAAAAAATCTTGGCTAAAGCATCCGGAAAAAACACCGTGCACCCGGGAGAAATCTTGGACGCCAACGTAGACATGGTGATGATTCACGATTTAACCGGACCTTTAGCCGTAGAAGCCTTCAAAAAGATAGGCGTAAAAAATGTTTGGGACAACCAAAAAGTAGTGGTGATTCTGGACCATCAGGTCCCAGCCGAATCCGTGACAGCGGCTGAGTTGCACCAGACCATGCGGAAATTCGCCAAAGACCAGCAACTACGCATCTACGACGTGGGCAAAGGCGGAATCTGCCATCAAGTCATGCCCGAAAAGGGACATGTGTTGCCAGGCACGGTCATAGTAGGCGCAGACTCGCATACCTGCACTTACGGCGCGTTCGGCGCTTTCGCCACGGGTATAGGCTCCACAGAAGCCGCTGCCGTATTCGCCACGGGCAAGATTTGGTTAAAAGTGCCCGAAGCAATCAAAATAAACGTGCACGGGCAATTCCAACGGTACGTCGCACCCAAAGACCTAATCTTACACATAATTGGCAAGCTGGGCGCAGGCGGTGCAATATACAAAAGCGTTGAGTTCAGGGGTCCAACCATACGCGACATGAGCATAGCGGGCAGAATGACCCTGTGCAACATGACCGTGGAGATGGGCGCCAAAAACGGCATCGTAGAACCCGACGAAACCACTCGCAAATTCCTAGAAGGAAGAACCACCAAGCTGTTTGCGCCGTTTGAATCATTAATAAGTGACACCGACGTCGCGTACGAGAAGACTATAGACATCGACGTGACAGACCTAACGCCTCAGATAGCTTATCCTTCTTCCGTGGATAACGTGAAACCCGCCTCCAAAATGAGCGGCGTCAAGGTAGAACAAGCTTTCATAGGCTCCTGCACAAACGGGCGGATCGAAGACCTGAGGGTGGCAGCGGAAATCCTGAAAGGCAACATGGTGAAAGACGGTGTGAGAACACTGGTGATTCCCGCTTCTCAGGAGATTTACATGCAGGCGTTGAAGGAAGGATTGATAGAAATCTTCACCGACGCTGGTGCTCTTGTGTGCGGGTCAACATGCGGTCCATGCCTAGGCGGGCACATGGGCTTGCTAGCCCCCGGCGAAACGTGCGTAAGCACTTCCAACCGCAACTTCATAGGCAGAATGGGCAGCAAGGAAGCAAACGTTTACTTGGCGTCTCCAGCCACTGTAGCAGCTTCCGCCTTAACGGGTAAGATAACGGACCCGCGAGAACTGGAGGCACAGAAAGCATGAAAGTAACTGGAACCGCCATAAAATTCGGAGACAACGTAGACACAGATGTGATTCTGCCCGGAAAATACCTGGTGCTGATCGACCCCATGGAGTTGGCGAAACACGCCATGGAAGGATTAGACCAAGTGTTCCCCGAAAAAGCCAAGAGAGGCGTCATAGTTGTGGGCGGAAAGAACTTTGGTTGCGGCTCCAGCCGAGAACAAGCGCCCTTAGCGCTGAAGCACACGGGCGTAAAATGCGTGCTGGCAGATTCTTTCGCGCGTATATTCTTCCGAAACGCGATAAACATCGGGTTACCCGTCATCGAGCACAAAGGCATCTCAGCCGCCATAAACAACGGTGACGAAGTCACGGTAGACTTCGAAGCAGGGACGATACAGAACCTGACGAAAGGCGAAAGCTTTCAAGCAGTCAAGCTTCCCCCGTTTATCCTAGAGATTCTGGCGGATGGGGGCTTAATAGAGAATTTACGAAGGAGACTGAACAAGAAATGACCGAGTACAAGATGTCCCTGATACGAGGCGACGGCATAGGTCCAGAGCTGACAGACGCCACTCTGAAGGTGCTAGATGCAGCCCAAAGGAAATTCGGCTTAAAACTCAACATTGTTGAAGCGGAAGCAGGCGATACATGTTTTGAGAAAAGAGGCGTAGCCCTGCCCGAAGACAGCATACAGAAAATCAAGGCGTCCCATGCGTGCCTGAAAGGTCCTGTGGGCGAAACCGCCGCTGACGTCATCGTGAGGCTCAGGTTGATGTTTGATCTTTACGCGAATCTGCGTCCCATAAAGGCGTATCCAGCCGCTGCCGTGGCGCGACCGGATATTGACATGTTTTTCGTCCGAGAGAACACCGAGGACGTTTACAAGGGTCAAGAGTTCACCATAGGCACTGACACCACTGTGTGTCTGAGAGTCATCACGCGGAGAAGCTGTGAGCGCATAGCCCGAAAAGCCTTCGAAACCGCCAGAAGACGCAACGGCAAAAAGAAGGTCACGGCCATCCACAAAGCCAACGTCATGCGCGTAACCGACGGTTTATTCGCGAGCGTGTGCCGAGAAACGGCAAAGCAGTATCCAGATGTAGCATTCAACGAGCTGTACGTTGACGCGGCATCCATGCGACTAATCAAAGAACCCCAAGACTTCGACGTGCTCCTGACGTGCAACATGTTCGGCGACATCCTTTCGGACGAGGCGGCGCAGCTTATCGGCGGGTTAGGCATGGCACCAGGCGCGAACATAGGTGACACTTTTGCGCTTTTCGAGCCGATTCACGGTTCAGCACCTAACAGAGTGGGCAAGCAAACAGCGAATCCCCTGTCGATGATTCTGGCGGCCAAGATGATGTTGGACTGGCTAGGTGAAAGGCACAGCGACGCGAATTGCTTAGAAGCAGCAAACGCCATAGAAGAAGCTGTGGTGGCGACGCTGCGTGCCCGTAACACGGTTCCGGACTTGGGCGGCAAAACCACGACGATTGGCATGGCTGAAGCCATAGCCGCCGAGATTTCACAAATGAAAGGTTGAATGTTGCATGACCGTAAAAAGCTCAGGTTACATCCGAATTTTTGACACTACCCTCAGAGATGGCGAGCAAACGCCAGGCGTATCGCTGACTGTAGAGGATAAGATTGAGATTGCACGCCAGTTGAGCAAGTTAGGCGTTGACGTGATTGAAGCTGGGTCGCCCATGTCCTCTGAGGGCGAGAAAAGAGTTGTTAAAGAAATCGCCCAATCTGGTTTAGAGGCTGAAGTTTGCGGTTTAGCCCGCGCCACACGAAGCGACATAGACGACGCCATCGACTGCGACGTTGACCTTGTTCACGTGTTCATTCCCACGTCGCCTGTGCAGATGAAATACGCCGTTAACATGACTCCTGAACAAGTGCTGTCCGCAACGGTGGACCATGTCGAATACGTTAAGAAACACGGGTTGAAATGCGAGTTTTCGCCCATGGACGCTACCCGGTCTAAGCTGGGCTTTCTGAAGCAAGTGTGCCAAGCCGCAGAGAAAGCCAAGGCGGACATAATAAACATCCCTGACACCGTGGGCATAATGACCCCGCGAACCATGCGCAAGCTCATCGAAGACGTCAAAAAAACGGTTAAAATTCCCATAAGTATCCACTGTCATGATGACTTTGGCATGGCGGTGGCGAATTCTTTGGCTGCAGTTGAAGCTGGCGCAACTCAGGTTCACGCCACCATAAACGGCTTAGGCGAAAGAGCAGGAAACGCCGCGTTAGAAGAGCTTGTTGTAGCTTTGCACATGATTTACAAGTTGAAAACAAGCGTCAACTCGCGTTTGCTCTACAGCACTTCCCGAATGGTCTCCACGTTAACAGGAGTATTCGTGCAGGCGAACAAGGCGATTGTCGGCGAAAACGCCTTCGCTCACGAGTCAGGCATCCACACACGAGGAGTTACTGTTAGGCCCTTAACGTTCGAGCCTATAAAGCCCGAGTTGGTGGGGCGCACAAGAAAACTCGTCGCTGGAAAGCTCGCGGGAACGCGTGGCATCAAGGCAGAACTTCAAGAAGTAGGAATACACCCCACTGAAGAGCAGCTGAAAGAAATCGTCAACAGAGTCAAAGAGCTAGGCGACAAGGGCAAGATGGTGACCGACGCTGACCTGCTCGCCTTGACATCTGCAGTTATGGGCGAAGTGATTGCAGAAGAGAAAATCGTTGACCTCTGTGACTTGGCTGTTGTGACGGGTATAAAGGTGATTCCGACAGCATCAGTCCGACTGGTCTTAGACGGGAAAGAGTACATCGCGGCGGAAACAGGGGTAGGCCCAGTGGACGCTGTATTGAAGGCTATACAGAAGCTCACTAGCAATCTAGCGAAAATCAGACTGAACGAGTATCGTCTTGAGGCTATAACGGGCGGTTCGAACGCCGTGGCTGAAGTAGTCATAAAAGTGGAAGACGAGCAAGGACACATCGTGTCAGCACGCGCCGCAAGGGAAGACATTGTCATGGCAAGCGTTGAGGCAATGATTAACGGAATAAACAAGTGTCTTATAAAAAACCGAAAGCTGGGAAACAAAAATTGAAAGCAGCCTTTCAAGGAGAGAGAGGCGCCTACAGCGAAAGCGCAGTCTACACGTTCTTCGGAGACGATGCGGAAGTTAAGCCCTGCAGAGACCTCACCGAAGTCTTCGAAAGCGTGAACAAACAAGAAGCACAGTTCGGAGTTGTGCCCGTAGAAAACAGCTTGGAAGGCAGCGTGAACCAAACCTACGACCTTTTCCTAACCCATAACCTGAAGGTCTGCGGCGAAGTCATCATCAGAATCTCCCATTGTCTGATAGCGAACCCCAACACAAGCTTGGAGACTGTTAAAACAGTTTACTCGCATCCTCAGGCTTTGGCTCAGTGCCGCAGCTTTCTTGAACGATTAGGCAGCGAGCTGATTCCGACTTATGACACCGCAGGCAGCGTGAAAATGCTCAAAGAAAAAGGAATGAAAGACGCAGCGGCTGTAGCCAGTGAAAGAGCTGCAGAACTCTACGGAATGAAGATACTCGCCCGAGAAATAGAGGACACCCCAACGAATTACACAAGATTCTTTGTCATATCCAAAAACGACTCGCCCGAGACAGGCAAAGACAAGACATCAATAATTTTCGCAGCTACTCACACACCAGGCGCACTTTACCACGCCCTCGGTGAATTCGAGAAGCGAAACATAAATCTCACAAAAATCGAATCAAGACCGACGAGGCAAAAACCTTGGGAATACAACTTTTACCTTGATTTCGAAGGGCATAGAACCGAAGAAAACTGCGCGGAAGCACTGAAAGCTCTGGAAAAAAAGGCGGCGTTCCTAGAAATTTTGGGCTCATATCCCAGAGCTGAACAGCCGCGCGTTTAAGCCTCGGCAGCCTCTAACATCTTATACATAATCTTGTACGATTTTTCGTAGTCGCGGCTTGTTTTCATTAGCTTAGACTTTAAAATGTCCATCTTGGCAGCAATAGCTTCAGGGTCTTTCTGTTTAATCAGGCTCAACCACTCACGTGCTTTCTCAATAAACAGGTTTTCGATCTTCTCCATCTTTGGAAGGGTGAATTGGAGGCTGGAGAACAGGTCAGGATTTTCCAGCGCCGTGGCTTCAGCCAAGGTCAACAGCATGCGGTAGGTTGTGCCCGCGACATTCTTGGTTTCAGGATAATCAGCCTGTTCAAGCAGCGTGTCACAGGCAACCAAACCCAGAAAATGAGGCAAGCCGAGAACAACCGACATCAACTCATCATGCTTTTGGGGAGGCATCACAAAGACGCGGGCTTTCTTGGTTTCTAACCATTTCTTGAAGCCTGCAGCAAACGCTTCTTCTTGACTATTAGCTGGCGTCAAAACAAAAGTTTTGTTTTCAACAGTGGTGCTTCCAGGGCCAAAAACCGGGTGCATACCCAAAATCAAGCCCTCTTTCAGATACTTGTGCATGGTTTTGACGGGAAAATCCTTGATTGAGCATATATCCATTACAATTTGCCCGTCACGTATATCTGTGCTAATCTTTTTGACAACTTCTTCGAAAGCACTGATGGACACGCATATCAGGACTCGGTCAGCGTTCTTTACCGCTTCCGCAAAATCGGCGGTTTCAACCGCAAGCTCCTTTTTCAACCTTGCTAACTTCTCTTTTTTCCTGTCAGCCACTACCACAGAGTAATCTTCTTCAAGGAAGAACTTGGCGAACCATACACCCATTTTTCCCGCGCCAAGTACCGCTATTCTCATTTCACCGCCTCGCAAATCTTGTTCAAGGCTATGCGGAGGTCATCACGGGGCGCAGTTAAAGAAATCCTGAAATGCTCCCTGTAATCACCAAACGCTGTTCCAGGAGCCACAGCCACGCCGTCGTCAAGCAAGCCCAAGGCGAACTTTTCTGAATCTAAACCACGCCGCTTTGGGAAGAAGTAGAAGGGAGCGCTGGGTTCTGAAAATTCCAAGGTTGACTTGGAAAGTAAATCGGAAGCCAGGTCTGCTCTTTCACGGTATTCTTGCCTAATTTTCTCTGTAAGCTCACCCTGTAACTCCAACGCCTTCAACGCCGCTTCTTGAATGAAAACCGGGACGTTACTGATGGTTATCTGGTTTAACTTCGCAATTTTTTCAATCAACCCGGTGTTGGCAATTACGTAGCCGATTCGCCATCCCGTCATCGTGAACGTTTTGGAGAAACCCGTGACAAGTATGTGGTCGCCACCGTACTCCAGAATTCTCTTTGTTTTGACGAAACTTATGTCCGCGTAAACCTCATCGGACAAGATTGGGACCCCTTTATCGTTGGCTATTCGCACGATGCCATCGAGAACCCTTTCCTCAATAACGCTGCTCGTAGGATTTTTAGGATTGTTCAATATTATCATCCGTGTGTCCTTGTCAATCACGCTTTCAAGCGCATCAAGGTCTATTTTCCAGTTGGAATCAAGCTCAGTCTTAACAAATCTGGTTTCGGCACCAATAGTTTTCGCTGCCAACTCGTACGCCGTCCAATAAGGCGTGGGAATCACCATGTTTCCACCGTCCTTCAGCAACAGGTACATGACGGAGAAAATACCCCATTTCGAACCAGGCGTGATTACAACGTTATCCGCGTAAACCTTGTGGACGCCAGCAAGTTTTTCTCGCAAGCTCTGCTCGCCAAAAGCGGAAGAATACTTCGTCTTTCCCCTCTTCATCGCTTCATAGGCAGCTTCAATTATCTCGGGAGGCGTCTCCAGATCAGGGTCACCTATGTTCAATTTAATTATTTTTTTTCCTTCACTTTCAAGTTTTAACGCTTTCTCGTTTATCTCATACAACATGCTTGTCATTTCTCCAGTGCGATTTCATGTCTCATTTTTTTCCTTTAAATCCTGAACAGTGCTACACATGTTAACTATCTGACGGTAAATCGCTTCAACATGAGAAGGGTTAAGACCCAACTCCGTGGCTCTTTCCCTGATGTGCGCGTACACGCTGTTTTCTCTGGGAAAATCCTGAATGGGAATTCCATGTTTATCCTTAACCAAGCCGATGGACTTGCATATCTCTGTCCTTTTGCTTAGAGACCGCAAGATTTGCTCATCCACTTCGTCAATTCTTCTTCTCAATTGCTTGATGCCCTCCATTCATATCTGCTCCTTCAACACTTTTGGTATAAGCCCAGCCCGAATCATGTGGTCAGCAAGAATTATCGCCACGGCAGATTCGATAACTGGCACCGCCTTAGGGACCACACAGGGATCGTGCCTGCCCTTCACTGTTATCTTGGCGTCTTCCATAATTCGCAGGTCAACTGTACGCTGCTCTTTCGCGATAGACGACGTGGGCTTTACAGCCACCCTCACGATAATCGGCATTCCAGAGGACAAACCGCCCAAAATCCCTCCAGCACTATTCGTTAGAGCCACAACCTTCCCGTGCTGCATTCGATAGGCATCATTATTCTCGGAGCCTTTCAACTCCGCAACAGCGAAGCCTGCCCCGAACTCAACACCTTTAATAGCGGGAACCGCCAGCAAAATCTTGGCGACGTCTGCATCCAAAGAGTCAAACAGCGGCTCGCCAACGCCCGCGGGAACGTTCAAGCCGAGGCATTCGATTATTCCGCCTATGCTGTCACCTTCTTTCTTAGCTTCTACAATAGCCTCTTCCATCTCTTCGGCGCATGCTAAATCAGGGCATCTAACCGCGGTTTTGTACCTTCGTTCGCGGATTTCCTGAGGGCAAATTGCTTTGCCCATTTTCACGTTGCCTATCGCCTTAGTATAAGCCAGAACATCAACATCAAAGGCGCTCAGCAGTTTTTTGGCTACTGCACCCGCCAATATCATGGCTACGGTGACCCTGCCAGAGAATCGCCCGCCGCCGCGGTAATCGTTGAAGCCACCGTACTTAACTCGAGCTGGATAATCGGCGTGCCCTGGTCTCGGCAAATCCTTTATTGCCTCGTAGTCGCTGGAGATTGCTTCCTTGTTTTTGACTATCATGCTGATTGGCGTGCCTGTTGTGAAGCCGTTGAAAACTCCTGAAAGAATCTCCACCTTGTCTTTTTCGATTCTCCCAGAAACAATCTTCGGCTGCGACGGAATTCTCCTGTCCAGTTCTGGCTGGATGTCCTTTTCAGAAAGAGCCAGCCCTGCGGGGCAACCGTCGATGACTACACCTACACATTTGCCGTGACTCTCCCCGAAAGACGTAACCACGAATTCTTTACCTATTGAATTCCCCGCTAACAACATCCACTCCTAACAAGCGTAAATCACTGAAGAATCTCGGATAAGACTTTCGAACACACTCAGCATCTTGAATTCGCGTTTCGCCGCTGGCGCCCAAAGCAGCAACAGCGCATGCCATCGCAATCCTGTGGTCATTGTGCGGATCAATTGCAGCACCATGCAAAGCGCAAGGACCTTTCACCGTCAAGCTGTCTTCATCTATAGCTATCTCGGCGCCCATCTTTTCAAGTTCAAGATAAAGCGACAACAGCCTATCAGACTCCTTGTACCTAAGTCTATGTGCATCATGTATTTTAGAAATGCCTTTCGCATAACACGCCAGAACCGCGCAGACAGGAACAAGATCAGGAATATCCCTTGCATCCACATCCACGGCTTCAAGCACGCCGCCTTTCCCCTCTACCTCAACACGGTCGGGACATACTTTGCCATTCACACCCATCCGCTTAAGAACCCCCAAAACAGCCTTGTCTCCCTGCACCGTCCCATAATCAAGATTCTTAACGGTCACATCCGAGCGGGTTAAAGCCGCAGCAGCCAAGAGAAACGCGGCAGACGAAAAATCGCCTGGAACATGGAGGCTGCATGGCTTGTACGTTTGGTTCGAGGGTACGCGGAGGCGATCAAAATCTTCTGAAATAGACACGTTTATGCCATGCTCATCGAGGACAACTTGGGTCATTTTAACGTAGCCTTTAGACTCAAGCGTTGTGGTTAGCGTTATTTCCGTGTCTGCCTGCGCCATTGGGCACGCGAACATGAGTCCCGAGACAAACTGAGAGCTTACGTCCCCGCGCATGCTGGTTTTTCCCCCTGCAATCCCGCCGCCTTGAACGTAAATCGAAGCCTTACCGCCAACACGCTGGGAGTGTGCCTCAACGCCTAATTGTTTGAGGCTTTGAAGTAACGGCTCGATAGGGCGCTTTTCCAAGGATTCCCCGAAGACGAAGACCGACGGTTCAGGCGCCAAGGCTGCTACGGGTATCATGAACCGCAGGGTAGCTCCCGACTCACCACAGTCTACTGGCGTTTGCGCACCTCTAAGCGGTTGGGCACCTTCAATCGTCCAGCAGTCTTCTGCCGCCTTCACTTTTGAGCCTAAAGCTTTGACCGCACGCAAAGTAGACTCGGTGTCATCTGAAAATAATGGACCTGAAATCGTGGAGGTCCCATGCGCTAACGCGGCGGCTATCAGCATCCTCTGCGTGTAAGCCTTAGACGGCGGAGCACAAACTTCCCCTTTCAGTTCTTCGGCTTTTCTGACTGTAACGTCGGTCATTGGCTGATCACCTTAGCTTTCTTGTGGTTCAAGTGTGCCTGCAGAATTTCGCCCTCATGACGTTGCAGCGCTGTCTTAACCAAGTCTATTTTGTCGCTGGAAACGACCGTCGTCACAGCAGGACCTTTTCCGCAAAGTCCAGCAGCTAAAGCACCAGCAGCTAAAGCATCCAAAGCCACAGAAGTGTCATAACCCAAAGCTGAGGAATAGATGATGCCGTTAAGCGACAGAGCCGCCCAAAAATTTCCCTGCACCGTTTCATCGTAAGCGATTTTAACAAGCGACTTAACAGTTCTAAGTCTATTCACGTCAGAATCGCCAGTGTACGCCTTTCTGGACGGCACGTGAAACAAAACCGTCAACTCTTCAGGCAATGTAACTCGCTTTAGAAGTTTCCTTTTCAAGTTATCAGTAACGACGGCGCCTCCGAAATAAGAGGCACAAGCGTCATCAAATGCTCCAGTTACCGTAACTTTGGCGTCAAAAGCCGCGTCCACACCCAGCTTAACCACCGCCATGTCGTCCAACGTCTTGCCTAAAGCTGCGACTGCTGAGAGGACGACGGCGTTTGCGGCGGCACTGCTGCTTTTCAGACCTCTAGCAATGGGAATGTTTGAAGAAGTTTTCACTTTTGCGCCAAAACGTTTCTCAACGCTGAAATGCTGGAAAACTCGCGATACCGTTCTCTCGATTAAAGTAGTGCTTTCCGCGGGGTCGGAGGTGATTTCTCCTTTGATTACGTTTGGCTCTTCGGTTAATCTAACTTCAGCTTTCGTCCACAAGTCAACGCCGAAAGCTGCGCCTTTACCCAAAGCAATCGCGTTCACAATGGTTGCCGCGCCATGAGCAATTGCCTCAGCTTTCCCAGTCACCTGCTTTCACCTGTGCTTGAAAGTTTGTTCAGCGCTGCTTTCCGCATGACTTCGATTGGAGCCGCGCGTCCAGTCCAGATTTCGAAGGATGCGGCGCCTTGGTAAATTAGCATTTCCACGCCGCTGACTACTCGTGCGCCTGCTGCTTTGGCGTCTTTCGCCAATTTCGTTTCAACAGGATTGTAGACTATGTCCATCACAGTCAAGTCGGACCGCAAGAACCGCTGGGGGACTATGCTTTGATTGGCTTCTGGGTTCATGCCTACGCTGGTCGCGTTGATGAGCACATCTGAATCTTGCAGATTTTCTGCTACGGCATCGGGGGAAAGAGAGCAGCCAACAACTTTTTTGCTTAATGTCCTAGTAAGGCGTTCTGCTAATTCCTTTGCTTTTTCCGTTGCTCGGTTCAAAACAACAAGTTCGCCCACTTCTTTGGCAAGAGAGAACGCTATGGCTTTTGCCGCGCCGCCTGCTCCAAGCAAGAGCACCTTTTTCTTAGATAGCTCGGTGCCGTTTTCTCTGAGGGCTTTCAACGCGCCCACGCCGTCGGTGTTAAAGCCTGAAAGCTTGTCGTCCTTGTTCATAATGGTGTTGGCTGAGCCGAGAAACTTTGCGGCTGGGTCCATCGTGTCCAAGTAAGCGGTTACCGTGCTCTTATGCGGCATGGTTACGTTTAACCCGTGAATGCCTAAACCTCGCATGCCCCGTATCGCGTTTTCCAAGTCGGCGGCTTTTACACAAAACGCCAAGAAAACAAAATCAAGCCCCAGATGATTGAACGCCGCGTTGTGGATGGTCGGGCTTAGAGTATGCCCTATCGGATCGCCTATAACGCCGCACACTTTTGTTTTTCCCGAGATAGCCATCATTTTTACCCCAAAAGCGCGTACGCTGACTTCATCTCTTGAATAGTCATTTGTCCAGAGGCGGTCTCGCTTCCTCGTTCAAGCGAAGCAAAAGTGAAGAAACCTCCGAACAAAGGCGATAAGAGTCTGGAAACCTTGCCAGATTCGCCCATGCAGAAACACACAAGCTTAGCTTTGCTGGATGCTGCTGAAGTGAAGTTCAGGGTGGTTAAGTTGTCCGTCATCTGTTTCGCGGTTGTCACGATTTTGCAAACGCCAGCACCGCTGGAGATTTCCCTTTCAAGAACGCTGTCCAACTCGGAAATGCCTAAGGAGCCATCGAACTTGTGAAAGGACACAATCGGTTTAGCACCATGCGCCTTCAGTTCCTTCACTAAGTCATCAAGCTGCGGTGTAGATAACTCTGTGTCCACGTATTCGAAGCCGCTCTTGGCTGCGCTTAACAACCTCTGTCGCTGCTCCGTTTTGGGTCTGGCTGACTTGTCGGTGGCGATTTTAGGAGTTTTTCCGTGAGCCGCCAAATCCGCTAAGCCACTTATATCTTCAAGGCTGTCAAGTCTTACTTCTATTAAATCCGCGTGAGCAGCTTCCGCTTTTTCGATTAGCCGCAGAGCTTCCAATACGGTTTTGGGGAGAATGGACACGCAGATTCTAGTGATCAACGTTCTATCACCGTTTCGTCAGGCACGGCTACGCCGAAATGTCTGCCTCCACTCGTGGCTATGTGGGCTAAAACTTCGTCTCCAGCTTTCAATTCTGTCACTGGCTTCGACCCTTTCGCGGTCATGAGCCTTATGGTTTCGGCGTTTTGGAGTATGGTCTTGATTTTCTTTCCTTCGGCTTCGGCTTCTATGAGGATTAAGGGTCTGAGTTCGATTTTTACTCTTCCGACGCTTGTGGGTCTCGTTTTTCCGTTTCTGTTGACTATGAGGACTTCGTCGCCTGCTTTCAGCTCTGACAGGTACCGCGTTTTCTGCTGGGACGCCAAAGTGTACATGGAGAGGGAGCCAGCGTTAACCCTGAAAGGTCGAGCTTGCACGTAAGGGTTTTCGTGCACTTCTGCCTCGACGAGGAAGAAGCCTGCAGCTTGGACTCCGATGAGCAGTCCTTCACCTGGTGCCATGAGGTCGCAGGTGTCCACGCAAACTCTTGCCCCAGTGCTGATTTGCTTTACAGCGGTGACTTTTGCAGGAACCATCTCGATTTTTGGAGTTTGCTTCTTGACGAGTGCAACGGCTTTCATGAGTTCATCAGCGTTTGACGCTTGAAGCAGAACGCCGTCTGTTCCCAACTCCAGTGTTTCCAAAACCAGTTTGGCATCTTCAGCGTTTGACACTTCAGCTATTAGCTTGGTTTTGCCGCGGGTTCTTGCGATGAGGTTTTCTAGGGGGATGACACGCCAATCAAGGCAGTTGATGATTATGTAGTCTGCTGAGAGTTCTGCTGCTTTTACAGCGGTGTTCTCGTCTTCTTTTCCTTTTATGGTTATTTTCAGGGCTACTTTTTTGCCTTCGTTTTTCAGACGCTTAATCGCATTCTCGTCAAAGCTGTTGAGAACTTGTATGTCGCCTTCGTTTTGGCGGCTGTGTGCTTGTATGCCCTCAAACATGACATCGGCGTGTTCATCGGCAAGTTTTAGCAGTTTGGCTTTTTCAGGAGGAGAGAGAGTTTGTGCAATTTCGACCCAAAGTTCCTTCAATGGGCGTCACCTAGAATTTTTAGTGCTTGCTCAACTGAGACGCCTTTGTGCACTATGGCGGATAGCGCTTTGACCATGAGAGCTGAATTTTTGTGTTGGAACACGTTTCTTCCGATGGAGAGTCCTGAGCCACCAGCTTTTATGGACTCGTATGCCGTCTGGAGGATTTCCTGTTCAGTTTTGCATTTTGGGCCGCCTGCGATTATGACTGGTACTGGGCAGCCTTCCACGACTGTTTTGAAGGTTTCGGTGTCGCCTGTGTAGTTTGTTTTGATGATGTCTGCGCCGAGTTCTGCGCCTAGTCTAGCTGCGTGCGCAACAACGTCAACGTCGTGTTCGCTTTTGATTTTTGGTCCTCGTGGGTACATCATGGCGAGGAGGGGCATGCCGTAAATGTCGCATTTGTCTGCGACTTTGCCGAGTTTTTCGAGCATTTTGTCTTCTTCTGGTGCGCCGACGTTGATGTGCACTGAGACTGCGTCTGCTCCTATGCGGATGGCTTCTTGTACGGTGCATACTTGGACTTTGTTGTTTGCGTTGGGAGTCAGGTTCGATATGGCTGAGAGATGCACTATCAGCCCAGCGTTGTCGATGTCTACTCGTTTGGCTATGCCTTTGTTGAGGACTACTGCGTCAACACCGCCTTTCAGCAGTTGGTTGATGATGTTTTGCATGTTGGTTATGCCTTTGATGGGTCCCATGCTTACGCCGTGATCCATGGGCACTATTACGGTTCGACTGTCTTTTTGCAGGATTCTTTTTAGTCGTCGTTTTTTACCTTGGTTCATAGGTTTTCAATCCTTTTTGTTATGGTTTTTTTGGTTGTTAATGGTTCTCGTAGGGAGTTTCTGATTAGCTGTAAGGCTTTTTCGCGTTCGCTCCAGTCTACGAAGAGCAGTATGCTTGATGTGATTGTTAGGATGCCGTAAATGTTTATCTGGTTGACTCTTAGGGTTTCGGAGATTTTTCCGATGATGCCATGGGTTTCTTCCAGCCCAACGCCGCTGGTTTGCAGAAACGCAAGGTCTTTCTTCACTGCCATGGCTATGGTTTCCGCGTTGCCCAGTATTATAGTGTGGATTTCGTTGATGAGTTTATCTGGGTTTTTCTCTTGGGAAACATACAGGATGACGGAGTTGGTGTTCATTGACATGCCCAACAGTGACGCTTGGGCTTCTGCCTTTTCAACCATTTCCAATATGATTCTGGGTTTTTCCGAGACTCTTTGGCCGATTATGGTTATTTCAGCTACTGGTAATGAATGGGCTATTTCCACGTCAAGTTCGGTTGCCAAGGCTCCTGTAATTAATGTGCCTTTCTGGCTCAGGTTGCCGTGAGCGTGGTTTATTACTTTCACGTTTATGGATTGGGGTTTGTACTTCAAGGCTTTGCTGTGAATGAATTTGGCACCTGAATCGGCTAGACCCACCAAAGTGCTGACGTCTATTTCTGAGAGCATTCGGGGGTTGACAACTATTTTTGGGTCACCAGACATTATTCCGTCAGCGTTAGTTACCAGAAAAACTTCGTCGGCGTTTAGGGCTTGGGCTAGGATGAAAGCGGTGGTGTCGCTTCCTCCACGTCCTAGGGTGGTGATTTTGCCGTCTAGCGTTCTGCCGACGAAACCAGCGATTACGGGTACGATGCCTTTTTCTATTATGGGGAGTATGCGTTCTCGGATTCTTTTTTCGCATTCTTCCAGAAGTGGGTTGGCGTTGGAGAAGTTTGCGTCGGTTATTATGGGCCACCTGTCGTCCAGTGGATCCAAGTAGCAGGAATGTACGTCGTTGGTTCTGAGTGCGGCTGCGAATATGCGTACGCTTGTGCGTTCGCCCATGGCGAGTATGTCGTCTAGTTCGTGTTTCTCCAGTTTTCCGTTTGAAGTGTTTTTCATTGTGTTCATGAGGAGGTCGGTTGTTTTGCCCATGGCTGACACTACCACTACGATTCGTGTGCCTTTCGCGGCTTCGTTTGCCACGGCGGCGACAGCCTTTGATAGCTTCTCGTGATCGGCTAGGCTGGAACCGCCGAATTTGACCACAATTTTTTTGCAGGAATTTTCATTTTTCATTAATTTAACCATCCTTGTGCCCAGAAACCTTTTCAAAAATTTTTGTTAGGTCTGGGCTTAGTTAAAATAGTAATAAAAGTAATAGCCGAAGCTAGAGAACAGTGAAGAGCATCTTTCTTTTTTTAGCGTTTGTGTCATTGCAGCTTCGAACCTGTTGAATGAGACGTTGCTACGCGAATAAAAGCGTTTCGGAAAACACACATCGAAAATTCATATCAGAGATAAACACGCAGAGCTTTGGCGGGAGAGCTGAGAAAGTAAATTGATAACTTTTAGTTACGGAATGTACTTTTTTGTTACTGCTGGTTATTCGTTGGATGGATATTCTGGCGGGGCTTGACTGGAAGCACCACGATTTTTCAACATGCTATTGGGCGTTTTCCGCGCCAATACGGACCTACCCCCTATAGTTTCTACAATGAACCTCTATTAGGCTCCTATTATGTTCCAAATAGGATGACTTGTCAAGAACCGCGGCATAGGTCATTTGGGCTATTCCAAGAAACGCCGCCGTGAAAGGCTAGTCAGCTAGTTTTAAATGCTAGTCCTGAAAAGAAGGCGATTTTCTTGTCTTGCTTGGAAATTGTAATGTGGTACAGCCCGAGCGTTCTTCCGTCGGACACCCTGACCGCTTCAGCTGTGATCGTGTCGCCTTCAAACGCGGGTTTCAGGAAGTTTATGCTTACCTGAACCGCGACCGCAACCTTGTCCCCATAGTTCGAAGCCTCCGCAAAGGCGCAGTCTCCCAGCGCAAAAATGACTCCGCCGTGAGCGGCGTCCAGAGAGTTCGTGTGTTTTTTCGTTATTTTCAGCGACAGCTTTGCGTAGCCGTCTTTCACTTCGAGAACTTTGACGCCTAAGTGCTCCCGGAAATTATCGGTACCTTTCATTTTTCTTTCACCTTTTTTGTTTCGTCCTCGCGCAAATAATCGTATAATTTATGGAGTAGAGAGGTAATTCCTTTTGGGAGGAATATAACCACTACGATAAGGAAAAGTCCTAAGCCCACGAATTGTAATGATGGCCCAACAGTGCTCACTCCTGGAAAAAGGGGATTCAGGGGTTGCAGAAGCGGGTATGCGAGGGGGGCGAAAGAGTCAATGGAGACTATTATGATTGACCCAATGATTGGTCCTTCTATGGTGCCTAATCCGCCGATTACTGCCATAATTAGCGGGAGAAAAGAGTTTTCAGCGCTAAAAATATCATTTTGAATGAAAAGTTGGGATTCCGCCAAAAGGCCGCCTGCCAAACCCGCGAAGAAAGTACTTATGATGAACGCTAACAGCCTGTATTTTGCCGTATTGATGCCAATCATCTTTGCTTCAAGCTCGTTCTCACGAATAGCTTTGAAAGCGAAACCCCATTTGGACTTCATCACCCAGAAAATGGCTACGATAGAAGATGTAACTATCGCCAAAGTACCATAATAGAAGGGTAAAACTTGGGGAAGGAAACTGGGCGTGGCAAACCCAATCATACCCCCAAAAACGTCGTCAAACTCGCTAACTATAGTAACTATAATTATTGAAAAACCGAAAGTAACCATCGCCAAGAACCACGACTTCAACCTCACGCATGCGAGACCGACCAGGAGCCCAAGGCCTGCTGATAACAAGCCACCTATGAATAATCCCACGATTGGAGGCACTCCAAGTCTAATAGCCACCAGAGCTGAGGCGAAGCCACCTATGCCCAAAAAAGCCGCATGACCCAACGAACCCTGCCCAGAATAAGCTAAAAGATTCCAGCTTGAGGCATAAAGCGCAAAAATAATCATTGACATGAAGACGTGACCAACTAAGTATGGGCTTCTCACGAAAAGCGGGAGAACCGTTACAAAAACTAAAGCAACTATCGCAAACTGAAACTTGCGTGATTTAAGAGCCTCTGTCAATATTGCTTTGAAATCCATTTACTCACCTTTTTCGCCGAAAAGCCCCGTCGGTCTGATGACCAACACTATTATTAACAAGGCGAAAGCAACAGCGTCTTGCCACGTTCCATTCGTCAAATAACCTGTTGCGTTTTCAGCAATGCCGTAAAGTAAGCCGCCTATTACCGCGCCTGGTATACTGCCTAGTCCGCCTAGTATGATGATTGCGAAAGCTTTGATTGTGGGTAACGCTCCTATAGCTGGATTGAAGGGAAGAATTATTCCGTAGAGTGCGCCTGCGGCACCTGCCAATGCTGCACCAACCGCGAAAGTGAAAGTGTACACTCTGTTAATGTTTATGCCCATCAGCATGGCTGCATCGCTTTTTTGGCTGGTTGCTCTCATAGCTAGGCCAATCTTCGTTTTCTTTGTTAGTAGCACTAACCCAATGAGTATTACGATCACAATTACTATGGCGAGTATTCGGTCGTAGCTTAGCAGCACTTCGCCGAGCGGGAGGCTGAGACCGCTGAGAGGGCTAGGTATTTGGATGTTGTAGTTTTCCACCCACAAGAGGGTAGCAAGATTTTGAAAGACGTAAATCAGTCCAAGGCTGATAAAAATTTCGTTCAGTTTCTCCGTTCCACGAACCTTGCGGAAAGCGAACTTTTCAAGTAGGATTCCAATCAAAGCCACTGCACCCATCGACACAAGAATAGATACATATGGGTTCAATCCAGCTATCGTTGTCACTTCGTAGGCTACGAAAGCTCCAACCATCAACAATTCGCCATGAGCGAAATTAACTAATTTCATGACGCCGAAAATAAGGTTCAGTCCCGTCGCTAAAAGAATGTAAATGCAGCCATTCACGACCCCGAAAAGCAGAGCCTGAGCCAATCCAGAGGAAATAGTAAGAGGTATCATACTAGTCAGCTTCACGTATTTTCTCAAGTTGACTATTTAAAATGTACGTGATAAATCTGAAAAGAAAAAGTGGAGCTAAGAAGCCTATGGGCTTCCAGGCTCATAGTCTGGGGGCAAAGCGAAATCGGCTTGTTTGAATGAGCTTATGCCGGGCATAGAGTCAGGGTAAACTACGTGAGGCTTCAGTTCTCCGGGGTCTGGAAGCCAAATTAGCTGTTCAATGAAAGTCTTTGGCAAAATCTCGTGGTAGTTGGTGCCAGTGCTAAACGTTATTTTCTCGTTTTCCATTATTAGCAAGCTTTGCGGCATATCTGTGGTTTCCAATGCATCTTTAACGTCTGCTTTGTTCACTGTCCCTGCTCGCTCGATAGCGTTTTTGGCAATGTAAACTGCGTCGTAGGTATCAGCGCCTAGCATTCCAGGAATCTTACCATCAAACTTTGCCTTATAGTTCTCGACGTACGTGCCGACTTTCTCCAGATACCAAGTGTCCCCTTGCCACTGCGTTGCAATTTTTGATTCTAAGATTTGGAAAGAGCCAGTTTCACCCAGAAGCGAATAGTATTGTGGGTCCTCACAGATTTCGACCCCGATGTAAATTGAGTTTAATCCAACATCATTTATTCCTTCTTTGACGACCTCAGCTGTGTCTGCAGTGAAGCCTGCAACGTAGACTGCGTCAGGTTTGCTCTCTTTGACGGAGATAAGTGGCGACTGGTAAGTTGTGGCAGTGGTCCCATAGGACACGTTTGCAACGACCTCGATTGGTAAATTATCCTCCGCTATTATGCTTGAGGTAACGTCCCTCACTCCTCTTCCGTACCCATCGTCACGGTAAAGAATTGCAAGCCTGAGTTTTCTGGCGGTATCAAAGCTGTAGGTTGAATCAAGTGTCGGCTTTACGCTGTCTGCTAAGAAGTGGGCAACCGTCGTGCTATAGTCGGAAATTGTTGTGCAATAGTGGAACATGTAACTCATTCCTTCAGCATCAGGAATGTGCAACGCGTTATCTTCAGGTAGACTGCCTCTTCTCGTTACAAGGTTAAACGACGCGCCCGTTATTATGTATGGAACACGATTTGTAATTGCTGGGATTTGACCGTTAAGAGTTCCGGCAGTCGTAGCTCCACCGATGAGAAGATCAACACCCTGATCGGTAATTGCGCGGGTCACGGGACCAGGCGTGCTTCCAGCGGCATCATCCACGGTGTCGACCAGCACCAATTCGAGGTCTACGTTTGTGTTCCATTCATTAACCCGTACGCCTCCAGCGGCGTTGATTTCGTCGATTGCAAGTTGAGCTGCTCGTTGAATGTCTTGACCTTCCACAGTCTGCATCCCTGCGACGATTCCTACTTTGATATTTCGAGCTTCAGCTGATGGCACTTGTGTTAACTGCCAGCCTGCAACAATGCCAGCGACAGCAATGATGGCAACTGCTATGACTATAATTAGCTTCTTTTGCATAATTCCTTCTCCATTTTCTTCGCTAATATGAAGCGAAGTGTTAATAAAATTAACCCAACAAAACGCTTTCGCGACCCAGCTGAAAAGCTTGCAAATTAATACTATGATACTTCTCCTTTAACCTGCCACAAATAGCCTTTTCTAACGTCTCTTTCTTAATCGGGTTCTCTGACAGAGCGGAAAGAGCACCAAGCAAAACAGTGTTAACCACAATCGGGTTTCCCAGTTTGACAGCAATGCCCACTCCGTCAACCTCATGAACCTTAAGCGCTTTTTTCCTTACCAAACCAACCAAGTCCTCGGGCTTCCGAGGCTCAGTTGACCCTTGAAGCGCACAGTTGGGAGGTATATACTTGGTGTTCATAACCACCGTGCCTTCCGCCTTAAGCATCGGCAGCACCCTAGCAGTCTCAAGCATCTCAAACCCCAATATCACATCGGCTTTTCCCCGCTCAATCAAAGGAGACTCCACCTTCTCGCCAATTCTAGCGTACGCGACTATGGAGCCGCCCCTCTGAGCCATCCCGTGCACCTCCGCTTTCGCCACATCAAACCCATCCAGCAAAGCGGCTTCACAGAAAATGTCGCTTAAAACAACCACGCCTTGCCCTCCGATGCCGGAGAAAACCAAGTCCCACTTCATCCTAGCCCGTGCTCCTTATCGCGTCGAAGGGGCAAACTTGCTCACAGACACCGCAGCCCCAGCAGAGAGTCGGATCAATCTCCGCTCGCTCCGCAGTTAAGGAAATAGCGGGACACCCAAAAACTTTCACGCACTCACCACACGAATTGCATTCCTCCAAAACCTCCCGCGCCGGACCCCTCTCAATCTTAAGTGGGCAAGGGCGCTCAGAAATAATCACCGAAGGACCCCGATAATCAAACATCTCCCGTATCACTTTAGTTGTTCCCTTAATGTCGTATGGGTCAACAACCTCCACCTTGTCAATGCCGAGCCCTCGCGCGACATCACGAAGCCCGACCATCTTCGCGTCCTTGCCCATGGCGGTTTTGCCCGAACCAGGCGTCGGCTGATGCCCAGTCATAGCCACCACATGATTATCCAAAATAACCACGCACACGTTCGCTTTGTTATAAGCTATGTTAAGCAAACCAGGCATGCCAGCATGGAAGAAAGTGGAGTCACCTATAACCGCGAACACCTTATCTTTAACCCCAGCGTGAAACATGCCTGCCGCCTGCGAAACCCCCGCGCCCATACAAAGACACGTCTGAACAGTATTCACCGGCGGAAGCACCCCTAAAGTGTAGCAGCCTATGTCTCCCGTAACAATCTTATCAGTGGTTTTCCCTGAAAGACTCAAAGCGCCTTCCGGACAAAACTGAACACATTCAGGCTCCCCGTTGCAAATGTCGCAGACGATAACCTTCTGCTTATTCGGATGCAGGGTAATAGCCCCATACTCGCAAGTTTCGATGCACCAGCCGCAACCATTACACTTGTCCTCATCCACCGTGACAACCCCCGTATCACCGGACTGCGTCAACGCTTTTTCTGGACAAGCAGCCACACAAGGGGCTTCTTTACAGGCTCTGCAAGCTATAGCCGCGTTAGAAAGCGGATCAAGCCTTATAGCGCGTATGCGCGACTTTAACGGATTAAAAACCTTTTCTTTCTCCATTGAGCAGGCGTACTCGCAGACAACGCAACCCACACACTTTTGCGGGTCACAACTGACAAACTGGCTAACCGTGTTTAAGGCGTAGTAGAAAGCACGGTGAGGGCAGCCGGGACACAGAGCGGGTGGTCGAGGCGGCAGGTCCAAAGCTTCCTGTTCTGCAGGTTTATCACACAACCCCAACCGGGCAAACGCGTCTCTTACCGCGTCTGGAGTAAACTCGCCGACTTCGTCCAAGCCAAGCTGTTCCTTGCCTAAAATCGCCACGCCCAAGCGCTGCATGTTCTCCTCGATGTAAGGTCTTAACTCTTCAATCACGATTATCTTCTTCACTTTAGACGCAAAACTCTTAACCAAATCCGCGGGAAACGGATATACAAATCCTAATTTTAACCATGAAAAACTGCTCGTATCCAATATGGACCGCGTGTAGTAATAGCCCACCCCGCTCCCGATTATCCCAACCTCTTTGCGGTTATCTTCAATGAAATTGAATTTTGACCTGCCAACAAGTTTTTTTGCTTCAGCTAGTTTGCGCTGCAAATTTCTGTGCTGCCTAATCGCGTTGGATGGCACCATCACCCACCGTGCCCCATTCTTGTCAAACTCGGCGTTCCGCGTAATTTTCTGAATTTCCCTCAGCATAACTCTTGCTTTTCCATGAGCAACTCTAGTAGTTAACCTCACAATGACGGGCAACTGCAATTTTTCGCTTATCGCAAAGGCTTCACGGGTCATGTCCAAGGCTTCTTGCGGGCTACCTGCATCCAGCAAAGGAATATTTGAGTGAACCGAAAAAAACCGGGTGTCCTGCTCGTTCTGGCTGCTGTGCATGGCTGGGTCATCGCAGACCGCAATAACCATTCCGCCCTCAACGCCAGTGTACGCCAAAGTCATTACAGCGTCGGCAGCCACATTTAACCCAACATGTTTCATGGAAACAATAGACCTGACGCTTGCCATTGAAGCGCCTGCGGCTACTTCCGTGGCAACTATTTCGTTTACGCTCCATTCCGCGTAAATTCCAAAATGCTTTGCGACTTCTGCGATGGCTTCCAAAATCTCTGTGGACGGCGTGCCAGGGTAAGAGGCAGCGAGCTTGATGCCTGCTTCTATTGCGCCTCTGGCAACTGCCTCGTCGCCGTTGAGTAGGATAAAACTGCGTGGTTTGTCTAATGCGATCTTTGATGTCATCTGGTTAAGTCCTTCACATCTTGCCCTTACGTAAATCTAAGACCCGCTTTGCTTTTCCCTCGCTCCTCGGGATTTCCCCGCATTCTACGATTTCGATTTCCGCGGACAAGCCGGTGATGCTGTGGATTCGGCCTTGGATGTCGCGTTTTAAGGCGTTTTTATCCAGTTTTCTGTTTTTGCAGGCTTGCTCTGTTAGTTCTACTTTTACGGCGAACGTGTCTAATGCGCCAGGTCTGTCAATCACTATCTGGTATTGAGCAGCCAGTTCGGGAAAGCTCATCACAGCGATTTCTATTTGGGAAGGAAAGACGTTGACTCCTCTTATGATTAGCATGTCGTCGGATCTGCCTCGGACTCTTATCATTCGTGCGTGGGTGCGACCGCAAGCGCATTTTTCGGTGTCTACAACCGAGATGTCTCTGGTTCTGAATCTTAACAGTGGGATACCCGTTTTGGCTAGAGTTGTGAAAACCAGTTCGCCCTCTTCGCCTGGCGGTAAGACTTCGCCGGTTTCAGGATTGATGGTTTCTACGAGGAAGTGGTCTTCCCATATGTGCAGTCCTTTGTGCTCGCTGCATTCGATGGAAACGCCTGGACCGCAGAGTTCAGTTAACCCATACACGTCAAACGCTTCGATTCCAAGTTTTTCCTCTATGCGCTCTCTGATTTTGTCAGACCAGGGTTCTGCCCCGAAGAGACCGATTCTCAATTTCAAATCCTTTCTCGGGTTAACTCCTACCTTAACCATGGTTTCGGCAAGGTAAACTGCGAAGCTCGGGGTGCAGCACAGCACTGTGGCGCCTAGATCCTTCATTAGTTTTATCTGCCTCTGCGTCATTCCTCCGCTCACGGGAACTATCATTGTTCCGATTTTCTGAGCGCCGTAATGGAAGCCTAATCCGCCTGTAAACAGGCCGTAACCGTAGGCGATGTGGATTACGTCTTCTTTTCTTCCGCCCGTGGTGTAGATGGATCGTGCCATCAGTTCTTGCCACGCGTCCATGTCGCTTTGGGTGTAGGCTCCGATTATGGGGTTGCCGGTTGTTCCGCTTGAGGCGTGGATTTCAACTATGTCAGCAGGCTTAACTGTGACCATGCCGAAGGGATAGTTATCTCTGAGGTCGTTTTTTACTGTGAAAGGGATTTTTTGGATGTCTTCCAAAGTTTTTATGTTTTCAGGTTTCAATCCAGTGTTGTCGAATTTCTTATGGTAAAACGCGCTATTTTCGTAGCAGTATTTCACCTGTTCTTTGAGTTTACGAAGTTGATGCTTCCTTAACTCATCTTTAGACATGGTTTCGATTTTTTCGTTCCAGTATTTGCCATTAGTCATGTTTTTCTCGTTCCCCCTATAGTCCCATATATACCTGTTTTATGTGGTTGTTACATAAGAGTTCTCTACTTTTGCCTTCTAGGATAATCTTGCCTTGCTCAAGAACGTATCCTCTGTCGGCGATATCGAGGGAATCGCGGATGTTCTGTTCAACTAGGAGTATGGTTACTCCTTCTTCGTTGATTTTGCGTACGGTGTCCAAGACTTTCTCCACGATTAAGGGGGCTAACCCCAGAGAAGGCTCGTCTAAAATTAAAAGGTCAGGATTCGACATTAGGCTCCTGCATATCACAAGCATTTGTTGCTCACCGCCGCTGAGGGTTTGAGCTAACGCTTTTTCTTTCTTTTTAAGCACGGGAAAGATTTGGTAAACTTTTTCTTTAGTCGCTTTCACTGTGCCTTTGTCGTTGGTTGTGTATGCGCCTAGCTTGAGGTTTTCTTCAACGGTCATTCGGGGAAAGATTTCTCTGCCTTCAGGGATCAGGATTAATCCTTTTTTGACGATTTCGTATGGAGGTAGTTTTTCTATGTTTTCTCCTCTGAAACGGATTTCCCCGCTTTTTGGATGTAATAAGCCGATGATTGTTTTGACGAGGGTTGTTTTTCCAGCGCCATTAGGACCGATGATGCTGACGATTTCTTTTTCCTTAACTTGAAACGATATGTCTCTGAGTATTTGGATCATACCGTATGACGCGGATATGTTTTTGGCATCTAACATTTTAATCCTCGCAGAGTGAAAACCTTTTTCCGAGGTACACTTTCACCACTCGTTCATCGTTAACCACTTCTTTCGGGGTTCCTTCGAAGATCTTCTCGCCATGATGCAGCACTGTCACGCGGCTGCATAGACCCATGATTACCCGCATTACGTGCTCAACGATTAACACGGTTACTCCCTGTTTGTTGATGAGTTTTATCAGTTCAATAGCCTCATCGCATTCTCTAGGCGTTAAGCCTGTAAGCAGCTCATCCAAAAGAAGAAGCTTAGGCGTGGTTGCCAGAGCCTTGGCGAGTTGAATGCGACGTAATTCAACCACATTCAGGTTTTTAGCGGGCACATCGAATTTTTCTTGGTTCAGACCAACAAAGGTCAGGAGTTCTCTTGCTTTGGGCAGAGCCTCGGTTTGTTCGGTGTTCATTTTACAGTTGAAGAGCACTCCTGTGAGTACGTTTTCGACTGCGGTCATGTCTGGGAAGGATTGAACGGTCTGCGAGGTCTTGGTTATGCCTTTGGAGCAGATGGTGTAGGGCGGAAGCTTGGATATGTCCTTGTCTAAAAAACTAATTTTTCCCGAATCGGGTTTGTAAACGCCGCTGATGAGGTTTAACAGCGTGGATTTTCCAGAGCCGTTTGGTCCGACAAGCCCTGCAATCTCTTGCTTGTTCACTGTCAAGTCGACTTTCTTTAATGCTTGAAGTCCTCCAAAGCGTTTCGAGACTTCGGTACACCTTAGCAAACGGCTGTCTCCCCAGATGCGAACCGTTAACTATACCTTATGTGAAAATATAAATATTGTCTGAAGCTAATTGAATCGTGGTGCCGACATGCCTATAACTCAGGTGAGCGTTTATCTGGATAACAGGCCAGGTTCACTTTCTGAAGCCATGGGTCAACTGGACAAAAACCAGATTCAAGTGTTCGCCTTGTCAATTGCGGATGCTGGCGAGTTCGGATTAGTCAGGATGATAACTGAGAACCCTGAAAAAGCCACAAAAGTTCTGGAGGATGTGGACTATAACCTTGCGAAGTCAAGGAAAAACACGGAGGTAACCGCGGTTTTCATGGGAGGCGAAGACAAAATCTCAAAGATAACCAAGATTCTCGCTGACGGCAGCATAAACATCGAATACGCCTATTCATCCGCAGTGCACGTAAACGGCAAAATCGCCTTGATACTGCGAGCAAGCGACATAGAAAACGCTGAGAAAATACTGAAAGCAAACGGCATAACCGTTCTGACGCTGGCGGAAATCAAAAAATACTTCCAGTGAAATTGTCCTCTTGGCTGAGTGCTTCGCTTTTTCGAGTGCCCGGAACAGTTTATAGCCCCTTATTTAAAGGAACTATTAATAGAAAAAATTGCGTAACTCAATATACATAACTGGGGGAGGTGAAGGAATGACGATTGAAGTGGCAACTTTGTTTACAGGTGTTGCGATAATAGTAGGAGCATGTATCGCAGGGGGAATAATATATGCTGGACTGCAAAAACTGGCTGATGCGATGAATAAACAAAAATAAATGCCTTGTTGAAATAGGGATTGCCCATATACGGTTTGATTTAGCTTTCGCAAATTCTCTAAAGCTTGCGGAATGGATCAACCTTGATTATCTTTGGAATTTTGCCTGCTGTTCCCGTGAATCCCTCGTAGATGATGAGTACGCCTTCGACTCCTTGAATGGCTAGCGCTTTGCTTATCCCAGCTTGAATGGCGGCTTGGCAGTCCTCGCCTTTCACCACGTTGCATACTGCTGTTGCCGCGGAGTCTGCTAATCCCGCGTTTTTGCAGAAGACGGTGGCGGCTTCTGCGTCGCCGAAGCTTAAGGCGTGGCTGAATCGTCCCGAGCTCGTGGCGATGCCTATGGGGAATTCCGTGAGCCTGAAGCCGAAACGTTTTGACAGGGACTCGTCTCCCGCGGCAACCGCGACGTCGATGGGTGTGTTGGATTCGGCTGATATTTCGCCGCCGTTCTCTACTGCCGCCACCTCGCAGCCTTCGCTGAGCATATCTTTCACGGCTAAATCCGCCAAGACGCCGGCGACGGCGGCCATGGGTCCGACGTTTGCTTTTTCGGCTGCTTCCGCCATCAGCTTAGCAACTAACGGCGCGGTGGGCACTGGAACGGGTTCAAGTGTGTGTAAAAATTTGGGGTTGGTTTTGATGTATGCTTCGAGTCTGCGTCGGTGGCGCTTAAGCGAGTCTTTTGCTGCCTTGATGCCTGCATGCTTGTCGGCGATTACGTTGCACTGCGACTCCTTGAGGTTGAAGGCTTCTCGGTAAAGATTCTTCATCATCCTGCTCCAAGCGCGTTTTATCAGTGGGCGCTGTTGAGTTCCGTGTTGTTTTGTTTCACTGATTTTATGGCTCTGGATGGGCAGGCGTCCACGCAGGCGCTGCAGGTGCTGCCGAGGCATTTTTCCTTGTTGAAAACCACTGATGCATCTTCATCCATCGTTATGGCTTCGACGGGGCACAGGGTGATGCAGGCTCCGCAGCTTACGCATTTTTCGCTGTCCACCTCAATGAGTTTTGGTATGCTGACTGTGGCGCCTTGTTTGCGGAACTCCTTAATCAGCTTTTCTAGTGCTTCGTCTGGCACTTCAGCCAACACTTCGCCGCCCTTCGAGTTCACGTGCGCCGTGATTATGTTGATGGGCACTTTCAGCTCCAGGATTATCTGCGATATTATCGGCTGCTCAACGATTTTCTCCGAGAACCTAAGTAATATTCGAACCATTCATCGTTCACCTTCCCAGAAGCTTGGACACATCCTCAGCCGTGACGATGCCCAACACTTTATTCTCGTTATCTATCACGGGCAATGCAGAGATATTGTGCTGCGCCATCCGCTTCGACGCAGTCTCCAAAGGCTCATCAAGCCTCGCCGTAATCACGCGCCGAGTGACAATGTCCGCCAACGCTTTCTTGCCTTGAGCCAAAGCGCGCGTAATATCCCACGAAGTCACGATACCCGTAAGCCGGCTATCACCGCCGACCACCACGATGTGGTTAACCGACCGCGTCACGATGCGCTCCGCTATGGCTTGCACCGCCTCGCTTTCGCTGCAAGTCACCGCCTTCTGCATCACGTTCGCCACAAACGGCGTCTCCTCGAGACGCCGCATCGGCTTAAACACGGTGTCAACAGGCAAACGCTCAACAGGCGCGGTCAAGAAGAACTCGCCGTTCTGAATCCACGACTTCAACGTTCCAGCAATTTTTCGCGCTGTCTTCAAGCTGGACAGCGAACTGACCCTGATTCGCTGGTCGCCTACGGTTATCTTGCCCGACTTCAGCTCCTTGTAGCTAACCGTAGCCAATTTCGGGCGGTTTCTGCGCGGTACACCATAATCCACCACGCTCGTGAAGATTTCCTCATCCCGTATGGCTGTCTTTTTCGCCAAGCCCTCGTTCAAGATGGGTATGGGTATTCCCAATCCAACGTAGAGTGTGGTGCCGTACCGCGTGAAAGAAGCGCCCCGCAGAAACTCTGGACCCATTTTTTTGGCGTCTCCGCGGACCATTATGGTGCCGAAACGGTTCTGCGGGTCATGCTGCGTTCCCTCACCGATGACGAACCCCTGCGTTCCACCCAAAAAGATGCGGGTGCCAATGCCTATGGTCTCGTAGTCAGGGTCGTTCATCAACGGGTTTAATTCGCCAGCGCCTGAGAAAGTGGCGTTCCTTAGCCGCGGCAGCAGCTTGCCCATGTACGTGTAGATCGTCTCCTCGCGACCGTTCACGGCGCAGTCATATCGTTGATAGCAGTTGCGGAAGTTAAGCAGGTAAAACTGGTTCAGGTCGTCCCTCGTCAAGCGAGTGTTAACCTGAGTCCGTGGGTAGCAGTCGGTGCCGTAAGCCGTAGCTTTCAGCTCAACTTCTTTTCCGCCCACAAGGTCCTCGATAACGTGTCCGCCGCCGTACTCGAAAGGCTGCCGCTCAGACATGACGGTGGCGCCGATGTACAGGTCCACGGCAGCGCCGGGATGGCAAACTGGCACATCATTGATCCATGCTTGCTCAATTTTAATCGGCGGGTCGGAATGCCCTACGTTTATGATGGCGCCTGAAGAACACATGGCTCCAAAAGTTCCTGTGGTTACAACGTCTACTTCTCGGAAAGCAACTTCGACGCCGCTGCTTTCAACGAGGCGTTTCATTTCTTCGGCGGTTAAAACTTGGGCATCGCCCTTTCTTATTTTCTCATTTATCTCGTCGATTGTTCGAGTATTTTGTTTGGATTTTAGTGTCGTTACCCTCCAACCAATGCCAATCGAAAGGCTTAATCCCGTATTAAAGCCTTTTGGAAGTTTACATACGTTTAGAGCATACGTATAGAAAGTTTCACCACAGCTTCCACGGCAACTCGTCCATGTATTCGTTCAAAGAACGAATGCTACTCCCATTATGGCCTCTCTTCTTCAACACTCGCACAAGAGCCGAAGCCAACTCCAAATTCGTAATCACCGGAACATTGAACTCCACCGCCTGTCTCCGGATAAGGTACCCATCCGTCAAAACGTCCGAGTAGTTGCGCTGCTTGTTCGCCATCGGCACGTTAATCACCAAGTCTATCTTCTGGTTCTGCAGGTAATCAAGAATGTTCGGGTTCTCGTCAGACTCCTTAACCTTGCTCAACACCGAAATGCTGCTGATCCCAGCCGCCTGCAGCACCTCAGCCGTGTGCTTAGTAGCGTAAATCTTGAAACCCATCTCCGCAAACGCCCGAGCCAAAGGCACCACCCGCCGCTTTGGCTCCTCACCCCCAACCGTAATGAGTACCGAACCGTCCTTAGGTGGAATACGGAACTCCGCAGACTGCAACGCCTTCGAAAACGCGTCAGCGAAGTTGTCGCCTAAACACGCCACTTCACCCGTGCTGAGCATCTCAACGCCCAACACTGGGTCCGCGCCGCTTAACCGCATGAAACTAAACTGCGGCACCTTCACGCCGAAATGGTTTGTAGGCGGCAACCCACACGTCTTAAGCGCCTTTTCAAACTTCTTGTCAAGCATCGCCAACGTAGCAAGCTCAATCAGGTTTATGCCCCGCGTCTTGCTCACGAAAGGCATCGACCGCGACGCACGCAAGTTACACTCAATAACGTAGACCGCGCCCCCTTTCACAAGGTACTGAATGTTATAGGGTCCTTTGATCTTCAGGGCTTTCACAATTTTATGAGTGGCATCCTCAATCTTCTTCTGAACCTCACCAGAAAGCGTATGCGGCGGAATGCTCATGGTGGCGTCACCGCTGTGAACCCCCGCGTTCTCCACATGCTCCATTATCGAGCCAATCAAACAGGTTTCGCCATCGTAGACGCCGTCCACCTCAACCTCTTTAGCTTTGTTAACAAACTTCGAGATAACCACAGGCTGGTCGCGGGACACCTTAGCCGCCAACTTGAGGAAGTTTTCCAGCGCTGACTCGTTGTACGCCACGCGCATCGCGGAACCTGACAGCACGTAGCTGGGGCGCACGATTACGGGGTAGCCGATTTTCTCGGCGAAACGTTTAGCCGCGTTTATGGACGTGAGTTTGCTCCAGCTCGGCTGAGGAATGCCCAACTGGTCCAAGAGCGCGCTGAACTTTGATCGGTCCTCGGCTACGTCGATGTTTTCCGCAGTGGTGCCAAGCAGTTTCACTCCGGAATTAGCCAGCTTCAAAGCCAAGTTGTTCGGAATCTGGCCGCCGACGCTTGCGATTACGCCCATCGGGTTTTCCTTCTCGTAAATGTCCAGAATCCGCTCGGTGGTTAACTCCTCAAAGTACAGTTTGTCGGAGACGTCGTAGTCGGTTGACACGGTTTCGGGGTTGTAGTTGACCATTATGGCTTCTTGGATGCCGTATTTCTTCAGCGACCAGATGGTGTTTACTCCGCACCAGTCGAACTCCACGCTTGAACCTATGCGGAAGACCCCAGCGCCCAAAACAATGACTTTGCTTTTATTGTTGCTTAGTTCTATGTCGTCCTCGTCGCCGCCGTACGTCAAGTACAGGTAGTTGGTTTTTGCTGGCCACTCAGCCGCCAGCGTGTCAATCTGCTTTATCGACGGAATAATACCAGCGCTTTTTCTAAATGCTCTTATCTGCGCTTCGGTACTGTTTTGGCAGAAGGCAATCTGTTCATCAGAGAAGCCTATGCGCTTTGCTTCTCTCACGATTTCTGCTGCGTCGCCGTCGCTGAGGTTCAGGGTGCAAAGTTCTTTTTCCATGTCGATGATGTTCTGGATTTTGTGGAGGAAGAACGGGTCCACACCGCTTAAGTGATAGATTTCATCGATTGAAATGCCCATTTTCAGGGCTTTAACGAGCTTGAAAAGCCGCTCGTCAGTCGGGTTAGCCACCGCATCTTTAACTTTCTCTTCTGTTTCAGGCTCAGAATCATCTTCGTTGCACACCAGCCCCATCTTGCCGATGTCTAACATCCGCACCGCTTTTTGCAGCGCCTCTTCCATGCAGCGTCCGATGGACATCACTTCGCCCACGGAACGCATCTGGGGTCCTATGTGACGGTCTGCTTTCTTGAATTTCTGCAGGTCCCAGCGGGGAATTTTGATGGTAACGTAGTCCAAGGCAGGTTCGAAGCAGGCAGTGGTGACCTCGGTTACTTTGTTTATGAGCTCTGGAAGAAGATAGCCGATGGACAGCTTGGTGGCGATGTACGCCAGCGGGTAGCCTGTCACTTTGCTTGCCAGCGCGGAGCTTCTGGACATGCGCGAGTTGACTTCTATCACGCGGAACTCTTCGGACTTCGGGTACGCAGCCCACTGGATGTTGCATTCGCCGATTATGCCTAAGTTTCGGATGGCGTTTATGGCTGCGGATCGCATAAGGTGGTATTCGCGGTTTGACAGCGTCTGCGAAGGCGCAACCACGATTGAGTCGCCCGTGTGCACGCCCATCGGATCCAGGTTTTCCATGTTGCAGACAATCAAGCAGTTATCCGCGTAGTCACGCATGACCTCGTACTCAAGCTCTTTCCAGTGACCTACGTACTCTTCCACAAGCACCTGAGTTATTCGGCTCTGCGCCAAGCCGCGTTTAACTATCTCCCTCAGCTCCCAAGCGTTGTGGGCTACGCCTGCGCCTTTGCCGCCAAGAGTATACGCCACGCGGATTATGACTGGGTAGCCTAGCTGGTTGGCGATTTCCATGGCTTCCTGAACCGTGTTGGCAGCTTTGCTTTTCAACGGCGGAACCTTAGCCTTAAGCATAGCCTGTCGGAAACGCTCCCTGTCCCCAGTGTCCTCTATGGCTTCAACAGGCGTCCCCAACACCTTCACGCCGTATTTTTCCAAGACACCAGTTTTCGCTAGCTCAATGCCACAGTTGAGCGCCGTTTGCCCCCCGAACCCCAAAAGGACACCGTCGGGCTTTTCCCTCTTGATGACTTTTTCCACGTACTCAGGCGTTACGGGGAGAAGGTATACTTTTCCTGAAAGGCGAGGGTCGGTCTGTATAGTCGCCACGTTCGGGTTGATGAGAACGGTTTCGATGCCCTCTTCCCGCAAGGCTTTGAGGCACTGGCTGCCCGAATAGTCGAACTCGGCGGCTTCGCCGATTTTTATGGCGCCGCTTCCCAGCACCAGCACCTTCTTGATCCACTCGAACTTCGGCATCTCAAGCGCCCTCCAGCATTTTTGCGAAAGTGTCGAAGAGGAATTCGGTGTCGTAGGGACCAGGCGAGGCTTCAGGATGCCACTGCACCGCAAAAACTGGCTTAGTCTTGTGCTTGACGCCTTCCACAGTCTTATCATTAGGGTTCAGGAACCAAGCGTCTAAAGGCGTTTTCTTTATGGACTCGTTAGCGATGGCGTAACCGTGATTCTGAGTGGTGATGTAGCAGCGGTTGGTTTTCAGGTCAAGCGCGGGCTGGTTCTGGGAACGATGCCCATACTTAAGTTTGTAAGTGTCTCCGCCCATGGCTAACGTCAATATCTGGGCGCCTAGGCAGATGCCCATCAACGGCACTTCGTCAACAAGTTTTCGGATGCAGTCTATTGTTTTGACGCATGTTTTTGGGTCTCCCGGACCGTTGCTTAGGAAAACGCCGCTTGGCTTATACTCCAACACTTCTTTGGCGGAAAAATCGTAAGGCACCCGCACCACGCTTATGCCGCGTTTCAACAGGTTCCGGATGATGCCGTATTTGACGCCGCAGTCAATTAAAACAACGGTGTGTTTGCCGTCAACCTTGTAGTGAACAGGCTCTTTCACAGAAACTTGACGCACCAGATCGGTCAGGTTAGGGTCAGGTATGCTTTTCGCGTCCGTCAAAAGCTGGTCTAAACTGGGTTCTTCTCCAGCCTCGTACACCTGCAATATGCCAAGCATGACGCCGTGCGCCCGAAGCTTCTTTGTAAGGCGTCTGGTGTCTACGCCGTAAATTCCAGGTATGCCTTCATCGGACAGCCACTTGTCCAAGGTTCTTGTTGACGCCCAATGGTACGGGTTATGACACAGTTCATGGATTACGAGTCCCTGCACTTGAATGTGGTCTGACTCGAAGTATAGGGGGACGCCGAAGTTGATGTCATAAGGTGGGACGCCGTAGTTGCCCACAAGCGGATAAGTTAAGGTGAGAACCTGCCCCTTATACGAGGGGTCAGTAAGCGCTTCGGGGTAGCCAACCATGGAAGTTGAGAAAACTACTTCGCCTGAAGTCTCCTTTGATGCCCCAAAACCCTTGCCGAAGAAAAAGGTGCCATCTTCTAACACGAGAACCGCTTTTTTGCTTTTGCTGGAATTAAGTTCTGGGAACAAAGCCCTATACTACCTATAATTTTGAATTTTTAAGTTTTACGTTTTCGCTGGGGCTCACGGGAAAATATGCTTTAACAGTCTTCTCCAGTCTGTTTTCAGCCTCTTCAAGCACCTTGTCCATCTGCAATATATTGGATTTGGTTAGCAACACCTTTTTCTTCCATACTTCTAACGCTTTTTTGACCTCGGCTGGCGCGGGTCCGCCCTTGACTTTGCAGGCTTCAACCAGCGCAAGCGGATCTGCCAGCGCTTTCAAGTCTTCAGCTTTGACTGTTAATTTGACGCCTGCAACGTTTTCAGCCGCCTTCTGCAGCAGCGTGGGAGTGGCGTCTACGAAAGTCAACTTCGCCTCTATCAACGACTTGACCAAGACACCAACCACCTTGTGCGCCGTTCGAAACGGAACATCATACTTGCGAACGAGAAGGTTAGCCAGCTCGGTAGCAGCCACAAAACTCGCGTTGGCTTTGCCTGAGACATCCGAAGTCACCTTCAGTTTAGGAAGCAGTTTGTGGAACATGTCCAGCGAAGCCCGTACGTTTTCTATGGAACCCCACAGCTTGGGCGTGATTTCCTGAAAGTCAAGGTTATACGTGGACGGCAAACTCTTCACCGCGGCGGCTGAAGCCACAAAATCGCCCAGCACGTTGCTGGCTCTTGCACGGATAACCTCCAAGACCTCTGGGTTTTTCTTCTGCGGCATGATGCTGCTGGTGCTGGCGAACTCGTCTGGAAGCTCCACTACGCCGAAGCTGGGTGAACTCCAGATTATGAGGTCCTCGGCAAACCGGCTCAGATTCACCGCGATCAGCGTGAGCACTGCGATAGTTTCGGTGATGAAGTCTCGGCTGCCCACAGCGTCGATTGAGTTTTCTGCTAAGCCGTTGAAGCCTAAGAGTTCTGCTGTTCGGTCGCGGTTTATTGGAAAGCTTGTTGTAGCTAAGGCGCCTGCGCCCAGCGGGCAAAGATTGACTCTTGTGTGGGCGCTTTGCAGTCTTTGCAGGTCGCGTTCCAACGCGGTAACGTGCGACAGAAGATAATGAGCGAACGTCACCGACTGCGCGGGTTGCAGGTGAGTGTACTCCAGAATCACGGTGTTCAAGTGGTCTTCCGCCACTTCGACTAGGTGGTCTTGCACGTGAGCCACGGTGCGCATCAGGTTAAGCAGTTCAGTTCGTAGTTCTATGCGGATGGCTGTGGCGACCTGGTCGTTTCGGCTTTTGGCGATATGGAGGTTTCCGCCCGCTACTTCACCTGCCTCCTTGAGAACTGCCTCTTCAACCGCCATGTGAACGTCTTCAGCTGGAGCATCCAACATAGTGCTGGAACATTTGACTAGGGCTTTGAGAAGCTCTGTGCCGTCTGACTGTTTGATGATTTTCTGTTCTGTCAGCATTACCACATGTGCCTTGTTTATGGCTATGACGGCGTTCGCTAGTCTGGCATCGTCCTTCATTGAAGAGGTAAACTTGGCAACGTCTTCCCGCACCGGTGATAGCCGTCCTCCACGCAGCAGTTTCGACATTAAGCGCCGCCCTTACCTGTTTTTTGCTCCTTGGCTTTCCGTTTCAAAACGTTCGACATTCGTGTTTGAAGTCCCCATAGTTCAATGAAGCCTTTGGAGTATGCCTGATTGAAGCCAGTTTTGATGTTGTAGTTCACAAGGTTCTGGTCGTAAAGTGACATCGGTGAAGAGCGCCCGACAATCTGGGCGGTTCCCTTGTAAAGCTTCACACGCACTTCACCAGTCACGTTTTCCTGAGATTTGTTGATGAAGGCGTCTAGGTCTTCCCTTAGCGGGTCCAGCCATAGTCCTGCGTACGCCAAAAACGTCCATTGCGCGTCGATCTGCTGCTTAAACAGCACTTCATGTCGCGTGAGAACCATTTTTTCCAGGTCTTTGTGCGCTTCCAAGAGGACGGTGGCGGCTGGGCACTCGTAGATTTCTCTTGATTTGATGCCGACCATGCGGTCTTCAATGTGGTCTATGCGTCCGACGCCGTGTTTTCCCGCGGTCTTGTTCAAGGTTTCAATAAGTGCGAGAGGCGCTAAGGCGTCTTTTTTTAGGGCGACTGGGACGCCCGCTTCAAAAGTTATGGTTACGTATTCGGGTGTGTTCGGCGCTTTTTCGGGTGATACGGTCCATTCGAAGGCGTCTTCTGGCGGTTCTTGGCTAGCGTCTTCCAGGATTCCGCATTCGATGGATCTGCCCCAGATGCTTTGGTCTATGCTGTACTTTTTGGCTGCGGTGGAAACTGGGATTCCGTTTGCTTTGGCGTATTCTATTTCTTCGGCTCTTGTCATGCTCCATTCTCGGACGGGCGCGATTATTTTTAGGTCTGGTGCTAAAGCGCCGATTGAGATGTCGAAGCGGACTTGGTCGTTGCCTTTGCCTGTGCAGCCGTGGGCTAAGGCTGTGGCGTCTTCTTTCTCGGCGATTTCCACCATTTTTTTGACGATGA
>Ga0307426_1000091_pt1 | contig 53966 bp, 39 predicted proteins | sample SalMarWE160340MG_FD_202165 | JGI IMG/M metagenome (GOLD analysis project Ga0307426, IMG submission 202165) | Salt marsh sediment microbial communities from the Plum Island Ecosystem LTER, Massachusetts, United States - WE1603-40 | ecosystem: Environmental > Aquatic > Marine > Intertidal zone >... | reverse complement strand
GTCGGTGCGGTCGAATTCCGGACCGGCGGGGTCAGGGATCTAAATTCCTTAGGCGGCCTGGCAAATAAAATGCCGGTTACCTTTATCGCCACCCTGGTAGGGGCATGCGGTTTGATCGGCATCCCCCTTACGAATGGGTTTGTCTCCAAGTGGTTGATTTATAAAACACTGATTCTTAACGGCTCTCCTTTCCTTGCTTTTGCGGCTTTGATCGGAACGTGGGGGAGTTTACTGGCGATCTACAAACTATTACACAACATGTTTCTGGGGCAGCTCTCGGAAAAGCATAAAAATATAAAGAGTGCTCCTTTTAGCATGCGGCTGCCAATGGTAATATTGTGTGCAGTCACTATTATATTTGGCATCCTTCCCGGTCTCGGATTGAATATCATCAACTCGATCGGCATCTCTTTGGGATTCGAATCACTGGGTGTCAATCTTTGGGGCATTGCCTCGGAAACAGGCACTCTGAATACGATCAATATATTTGCTGCTATCATAGTATTAGTTTTTATCGTCTACATAATATTCCGCACCGGCGGTAAATCGGTGCTGGTATCCCAGGATAACTCCTATGCTGCAGGTGCATATGTACCTGCAGATAAATACCATTATACCGTGGATTTTTATAATCCTTTTTACACAATGGTCAAACCGTGGTTAAAGGATAGAATAGACCAGTTCTACGTGTGGATCGGCAAAATTAGCGAAAAGCTCGCTGAATTTGTCAGGCGTATGTATACCGGAGATTTGGGTAATTACGTCATCTATATTATGTTATTTCTTGCGGTGCTCATCTGTGTGCAGCTTATCTGGAGGCCTTGGTAATATCATGGGTGTGGCAGGCTTTATACTCTCACCGGTCATCGGATTCGTTATCGGAATATTCTTTATGGGGTTGTTCAGAATAATAATGGCCCGGATACACTGGCGCTATGGTCCGCCGCTCTATCAACCGGTAATCGATATAATAAAGCTGTTCTTGCAAAAAAGCGTTTCCCACGGGGTGATATTTGAACTGGGATTGTTGTTATCATTGGCCGGTAGTGTCGTGACATTATTGTTTATTCCGATCGGCAATATATGCCCGCTCAATATTTCAGGCGGGTTACTCGTGGTCCTTTACCTCATGCTCCTTGCTCCGATCGGCATCGCCTTGTCCGGGGGCAGTGGTTCCAATCCTAACATCAGTATCGGTATTTCCCGCAAAATGCTTCTCGCCTTGAGCTATGAGGTGCCCTTTCTATTGATCGTGCTGACGCTAATGTTCTATTACCGGACGATATCACTCGTCAACCTGGTTCATTTTCAAAGAGCATCAAGTTGGGGTATCGTTTCCCTTCCCTTAGCCGGCATCGCTTATTTTCTGATCTTACCGGCAATGCTCGGCATCAGGCCATTCGATATGGTCGAAGCGCCCCAGGAAATATCTTCTGGATTGAAAGTGGAATACAGCGGTAAGTTCTTAGCACTTTATTATATTGAACACGCCTTCCGTCGCTTTATCGTGATCGCGCTGTTTGTAAATTTATTCTTAGGCGGTGCAGGCGAGCCTTTTACATTCCTGCTCAAAATGGTGATCGTGTTTGTCCTTGGAGTTTTCATTAACGCGGTCTTTCCGAGGTTTAGAATTGAACAGGCGATCCGTTTTAATTGGACCTGGCCAACAATTCTTGCCCTGGCTGGATTGATCATCACATACATATGGGGTGGCTATGGATAGAAATGTGCTTACAAAGTGGTTCAAACAACCACAAAAAATGGGTAACAAATATTCCTTGTGGGCGGTTTATTTTTGCACGGGCTGCGGGATCATTGAAGTGCCGCCGGTGATAACGACCAGATGGGATGCTGAACGATTCGGAGTAATTCCCGTGGGCTCGCCGAGACAGGCAAACTTGTTCTTGATCACCGGGTATGTTTCTTTGAAAACACTCAAGGCGATCATCAGAACGTACGAGCAGATGCCTGAGCCAAAATACACGGTCGGCTTTGGGTCCTGCCCGATAAATGGCGGCATGTACTGGGATTCCTACAATACCATAAAACATCTTGATAAATATATTCCTGTTGATGGATGGATCGCTGGGTGCATGCCAAGACCAGAGGCAATCTTCATCGCGGTTACTCACCTCTGGACCCTGATCGATAAGGAAATGGCTAATGGCTACAAAAAGTACCGAGAAAAATACACGTACTACCGGAAAAACCAGGAAAGGGCATTGGGTAAACTCGCCTGGCCCCCCCTATATAACATAAATAAGCGAAATGGATAATTCAATAAAAAGGAAACTGAAGGCGATCTTTCGCGGGATTGAAATATCGACTGAAAAAAACGGTCGGCTTGTTATCTCAGTGCCCATGGATAGTACAGGAGATGTTCTGAAATCATTAAAGGATCAAGGATACATTCATCTTGCCCTGATCTCATGCGTGGACTGGATCGATAAGGAAAAACTGGAATTGGTGTATATCCTTAGTTCCTATTCTGAAAACGATCATATTATTCTAAAAACTAATATCCCGCGCAAAAAGTTAGATTTCAGGACTGTTATCGATATTTTCGAAAATGCCGAACCCTATGAAAGGGAAATACACGAACTCTTCGGCATTGATTTTAAAGGGCACCCCAGACAGATCCCGCTCTTTTTGGAAAGAGATTATGAAATACCGCCTTTTCGTAAGGACTTCGATACAAGAAAGTATGTGAAAGAGTATTTCGATGAGATCCCCTTTGTCAAGGAGGACAAATGAGAGAACTGGAACTCTTTTTTGGTCCTCAACATCTTGGCATGGTAGGAAACTTCAGTATTACCCTCAAAGTCGAAGGTGACCGTATCATTCAAGCGACCGCCAATCCTGGATATCTTCATCGGGGTTTTGAAAAACTCATGGAGTATCGAACCTGGATCCAGAATTTCCCTCTGGTGTGCCGAATAAATGTCGTGGAGCCCGATCATATGGAAATGGTGTATTCGATGGCTGTGGAAAAACTCGCTGGCATCGAAGTCCCTGAAAGAGCGCACCATATCAGAAGCATTTACCTTGAACTTGCCCGCGTCGGCTCACACCTTTTTGGTCTGTGGGCATATGCCAATATGCTTGGCTTTGATACGGTCGCCCAGTGGGCGATGTATCACCGCGACCTTATCCTCGATCTGTTCGAAGAGCTCACCGGCGGCCGGGTTTATCACATCTACATCTGGCCCGGCGGCGTACGTCGTGATTTTCCCCGGGGCTTTGAGGACAGGATGGTATCTACACTCCACTCTATTGGCAAATGTGTGCCTGACTATGACGCGACATTCTTTAATAACCGTCTGTTTTACGAACGCGCCAAAGATATCGGCAAAATCACGCAAGCAGAAGCGATAAAAATGGGTGGGGTCGGCCAGGTAATACGCGCTACCGGATTAAAATCCGATATCAGAAAAATTGAGCCGTATGCTGCCTATCAGAAAGTTGATTTTGAGGTGCCGATAAGAGAAGATGGCGATGCCTATTCCCGGGTATGGGTAATCAGGGATGAAATGATCGAAAGTGTTCACATGATATTCAAATTGCTTGATAATCTACCCAAAGGTGAAGTATATAACCGGATCCCCAACCCGTTCAAATGGACCATTCCCCCGGGCGATGCATATGTGAGAGTCGAGTCATCACGGGGAGAACTCGGGCTTTACCTGGTGAGCGACGGCGGAGACAAACCTTACCGGGTGCACTTCAGAACACCGTCATACACGCACGGACTCGTAATTTTGGAAAAGCTACTGAAGAATGCCAGTATCGCTGATGTCGGTAACATTATGATAAGCCTGTATGTGGTTGCTCCTGAGATAGACCGCTAGGAGGTAGTGAATGGGCAAACCAAATATCTTTAGTCCTTTTAAAGCGATCAGATATCTTTTTAAAAAACCGAAAACACTGAGATACCCATTCGAACCCAAGGAACCGGCTGAAAGATACCGGGGCCTCCATCTCAACGATTGGGAAAAATGTACGGGCTGCGGCAACTGCCTTGACATATGCCCGAATGAGGCGATCACCATGATCGAAATCCCTGGAATTAAGCCAAAACCAGGCGAGAAAAATGAACGCCCTCAAATCGATTATGGACGGTGCTGTTTTTGCGGTTTATGTGTCGATGTATGTCCGCCCGGCTGCCTGAGGTTATCAAGAGATTATTTTCATATCCACTTCGACACGAAAAGTTTTACCTTACTTGCCAAAGATCAGAAATCAGATAATGAGCACTTCTTACCCGCTGAGAAATATTCTATTTTCAAAGCCAGTCTCACCCACCGAAAAAAGGATTATGAAGGATTTACTTCCGATCTAAAATTCGCTTTGTTCGAACCCGAACGGGTCTTCATGGACGTGATCGAACCAGCCGATCGGAAAAAATCTTTTGTTGAAATGGTTTTGGGATATTCTGAGGAAAAAGCACGGGCTGAAGCAGCGCGCTGCTTAGAGTGTAAGCTCTGTGAAGAAGCCTGCCCGGCTCACCTCAAAATATCAGACTATATCAAAGCGATCGCCCAGGGCAACTACGAAGAATCGCTCAGAAAAGTATTTGAAGACAATCCGATCCCTTCAATATGCGGCAGGATATGCATGAAGCATTGCGAGGATGCCTGCTCTATTGGCATACGCGGCAAGCCCCTGGCAATCAGATGGCTCAAGAGATTTGTCGCTGATGAGGTTGTCGATTTCAGAGAGGCATTAAAGCCAAAAGTCGCTTCGGATACAGCTAAAAAAATCGCGGTGATCGGTGCTGGAGCCTCCGGTCTGACAGTCGCACATTTCTTAAGACTCAAAGGTCATCGGGTCACTGTCTACGATTCCCTGCCCGGCGGCGGCGGTATGCTGAGAATAGGACCGCCGCAATACCGGCTGCCGTTGGATATTATTGACCGGGACATACATTATATAGAGTCATTAGGTGTTAAATTTAAATTCAATACCGAGGTAGGCAAGGATATAAAATTCGAGGCTATCTATGATAATGCCGATGCCGTATACATCAGCACCGGCATGTGCAAAGGAAGGTACATCAAACTCGAGAACGAGCAAATGGCTCCCCAGGCCATTGATTTTCTGACCAAGGTCAAATCCGGCAAGAAAATCAAAGTCGGTAAAAATATCATTATTATCGGCGGTGGTAATGTGGCAATGGACGTTGCCCGGACCTGCGTTAGATTACAACACATGCAATATCCTGGTGAGAAAACCTCGGTCAATATTGTCTGTCTTGAATCGTGGGATATCATCCCGGCGACCGAGGAAGAACACACCGAAGCCAAAGAAGAAGGAGTTTTGTTCAATGTATCATGGGGTCCGAAAAAAATTCTATTAAAAAACAAAAAAATTATCGGACTCGAATGCAAGGCGGTAAAATCCGTGTTCGATGAACAAGGAAGATTTGCCCCGACATTCTATGAAGAAAAAAATAAAACGATTAACGGCGATATGATCATCGAGGCGGTCGGACAGATGGCTGATTTCTCGTATTTGCCAAAAGTCCTTAAGGACGAATTACAATTTGATCGAGGCAAGGTCCGCGTCGACGAAAATGGACAGACATCGATCGCCCGTATCTTTGCCGGTGGAGACATTGTTAATCGTAACCTCGACGCAGTAACCGCGATCGCCGACGGCAAGATAGCAGTCGAAGGTATATGCAAGATGTTATTGAAATAGAGTTATCTGACCGATTTTTCATATTAGAAAAAACATAGGTAAATCGCCTGCCCTCGTTCCATATATCTAAAGTAATTTTACACAAAAACGTTTTGATCATGCAGATCAGGCTATCAGAAAATCAGGTAAATAAAAAGATTAAAAAAACCAAAAATAGACTGTAGTCGTCTGATTTATCAGACATTACCCGATGAATCGGGCGACTACAAGAAATAAACAATAATCAACATGGGTGTTGACAAATTATAATAAATCGATATAATTAGACTTAAGTCTATGATGTGAGGAGGTTTACTGATATGGTGATATTTTCCCTTGACTTTTTTTTAATATATGTGTATTATTACCTAGCCTTAGCGTGTAATGAAGAAAAAAACTAGTAAACGAAAAAGCAAGAATCGATTAAAAAAGAAAAAACAGCGTAGGTCAAACCAGCGCGTTAGTAAGCTCGAAACCGTGAACCTACAACTCAAAGAAATGCTGCGTAAAAGTAAAGTACTTAACCACGCATTGTTCGACCATTCACCGGTCGGCATCTCTATCCGCGATCGCTTTGGAGATCTTCTCTTCGTCAATAAAGCCTGGAAAAAATTATGGGGGCTTACAACGCGGCAGGTCATGATACAAGACAGAAAAACCAGGTATCTGCCGTTGAGCAAAAGATATCCTTACCTCAAGGGCAAAATATCAAAATTCAGGCGTATTTTTGAACACGGCGGTGAATTATTCCTGCCTGAACTCAAAGTGCACAATCAAAAGACGAACGCAACGATGTGGATATCACAGTATTATTATGCGATCCAGAACAAAAGGAAAAAGGTCGAGCAGATCGTCATCCTTACACAGGACATTACTGAACATAAAACTGCGGAATTGGCTCTTCGTGATATCGATATCAAATTCAGGACGATCGTTGAAAACGTAAATGTCGGTGTCTTTCGAACTACGGGCGATCCTGAAGGCCATTTTGTGCAGGTTAACCCTGCCCTGGTCAAGATGTTTGGCTACAAATCATTGAAAGAGCTGCTGAAAATCAAGGTTCAGGAATTATATCATGATCGTAAGGATCGACTCGGGTTGATAAAAGAATTGAAGCGTAAGAAATTCGTTAAAAATCGTGAAATTTTAATGGAGAAAAAAGACGGAAAACCAATATGGGTATCGATCTATGCGCGCGCGCAGTCTGATGACAGAGGTCAGGTAAAATGGATAGATGGTGTGATCGAAGACATTACCGAGCGTAAGCAGAAAGAAGACCAGCTGCGTGCTCTTTCTCTGGTCGATGATCTTACCGGACTGTACAACCGGCGCGGTTTTATGACCCTGGCCGAACATCAATTAAAGATCGCCGTATCCAAGAGAAAAGCGGTGATCCTGCTTTTTACCGACCTCGATAATCTCAAAGCGATAAACGATAAATTCGGTCATGCGATCGGAGACCGGGCTTTGATCGAAACAACTAACATACTTAAAGCGACGTTCCGTAGATCCGACATAATAGCCCGCATCGGTGGTGATGAATTCGTTGTACTAACCTCAGAAACCGGGGAAACCCGTGCTCAAGACCTTTATATTCGATTACTGGCAAGCCTTGATTCATTCAACAAAAAAACAAGCTTGCCTTTCTCCCTCAGGCTGAGCATCGGCTGGGCTCATTACAACCCGGAAAAACCACAAACAGTATATAAATTACTGTCGACTGCTGACCGGTCGATGTACCGGCATAAACTGAGTAAACGGACAGCAGACACTAAGAAGTAGGCAGTAAGCAGCAAAAGCGTATGGCGTAATGAGTAAAGAGCAAAGAGAAAAACCACAATAACTAAAAAGACCAAATAAAATCGTATTCGTGAATCGTTATTCGTGTTCGTAAGAGAATAGTAATTATGTAATTGAGTAACTAAAAAAACAAAAAAGACCAGAAGAGCTAAAATACTGCACAATTTTTGTGCAGAGAACTGTTGATTTGTGCATGAAATATCTATAAATCCTTGAAATTTCAAAACATTTGACTGGCATATGATTTGCATATTATAAGGGTATGAAGCCTATTAAAACACGAACTCGAAAACCCTTTACAATGAATAAAGTCGAGTATCTGCTGTATATAAATATAGAAAGGAATGGATCATGTTAAATAAAGTTGTCGCACGTTTTCTTGATGGAGCAATTATCCGGGGCTATACAACCGACTTTAACCCGGATAAGGAAGTATTCCATCTAATGATAAAAACAGAACAAGGAGATAGACCGTTTATCGTGCACACGCACGTGCTCAAAGCGGTCTTTTTTGTCAAGGACTTGAATGGAAACGGCCATTCGTCATTAAAGAAATCTTTCGACGATTTTAAAGGAATAAAAGTTTACGGTAAAAAAGTAAAGGTTGAATTTCTGGATGGCGAAATTCTCTACGGGATCACTAATGGTTATTCAGTACAGCGCCAGGGTTTCTTCTTCAATCCAATTGATAGAGCAAGTAACAATGAGCGGATATTTGCGATTTTGACCGCTTTAAAGGAGATTACATTCTTATGAAGCCCTTTATCCGCAAGAAATTAGAGCCTGAGGTATGCACGTACCTTGATGACCAGATGAATCATATGACCGTCGAGATAGTGCTGCCCAATGTCTCACAAAATAATATAAAATTAAGAGTCAATTCCAGGTGCTTGATCCTTTTTGCAGTTTCCGGCGATATACATTATGCCAAGTACATGTGCTTCCGCTTCCCGGTCATCGCGAAAAAGGCGATAGCTGCATTTGGACACGGACTTTTGCGCATCGAAATGCCACTGAGATCGTAGAAAAGACAGTAGGCACTAGGAACTAGGCAGTAAGCAGCAAAACAAAAAGGATTAGTAAAAGAATAGTCATTAAGTAACTAAGTTGTTAAAAGACGTTTGGATCGTTTAGATCGTTTCACCCACGGTGTCGATTACAGAGATGCATAAGCAGATTGCAGTGATTTAAGTTAGAGATCGTTGATATCGTTATATTTGTCCTTCCAGCTTTTCTGGTTTTTTTCAGCGTAGCGTGCCTTCAGGAACGAAGTGACATGTCTTCAGCGTCAGCGTGTCTTCAATACGCCATGAATGTGGCGGATGTGTATTCCCTTTCTCTCTACTCCCTACTCTCTACAGTTTGTTTACTCTGTTCGTGGACACGGCGGCCTTCTTCAGTTTTAAATGAAAACATACCAGGTTTTTCTTGCTGCAGGCGATCGTAAATACCGATGAGCGCATCATCGTCGAGCGAGTGTCCGATCAAATCACCGGTCTTTTCCTGGACGACCGGGGTCAGGGTGCGCGCGATCTCGGCGTGGATATCCGTACGCTCGCCGGTCACAGTCCAGTAGACTTTTGTGCCGGGCTGACCGCCGATAATAAATGAATTTCCTTTTAAATCTTCGGCAACAAACACGACCTCAGAAGAACCGACACCGGTTATCTGGATACAGGCATTCCTATTGATCTTTTCAAAATAATCAGGAAGCAATACCTCGACACGACCATTTTCTTCAATAGTCGCAGTACCATTATATAGTAATATTGCCTCAGAAGACCCCACAGCATGTTGATTGAGTATCTTGTTCATCGGATCGGACGGATGATCCATCGAGAAAACCAATGTCCCTGTGGAAAACGCCATTGCGCGGACTTGAAGTGGTGCTGTGGTATGGCTAATAGTAAACGCTGCGGACATATTGTGGGAGGCTTGAGAGCCGGAATTCGCCGCAAAACTCGCATAGGATGAAGCAGTATTATCATAACCGCCGGCTACTACCGCATAATTGCCGCTGGCCGTATTCTGAAACCCACTGGCTACTGATGCGTAATCTGCACTGGCGATGTTATCGCGACCGCCGCCGACAAACGAATATTTACCCGTAGCTGAATTGTTCAAGCCACCTGCAACCGCTGCTGCAGTATCTGCCGTCTCATCGCCGGCCAGATTACTGTATCCAGAACCAATACCACCGTACACTGCATAAACAGTATCTGCATAGCCGCCTCCGACATTCGCATACGGCGCAAACGCGGCATTATCTTTCCCGCCGCCGACAAACGCAGCGGTATCATTAGAAGCATCTCCTGCTATATTATGCCAACCCGATGCAACACCGCCATACAGTGCCTGAACCGTATTTGCATATCCACCAGCAACATTCGCATACGGTGCAAGCGCTGCATTATCTTTGCCGCCGCCCACAAACGCGGCGGTATCAGTCAAAGCATCTCCTGCAGTATTATGCCAACCCGATGCAACACCGCCATATAAAGCCCATACAGTATCTGCATAGCCACCTCCGACATTCGCATACGGTGCAAAAGCTGCATTATCTTTCCCGCCGCCCACAAACGCAGCGGTATCAGTCAAAGCATCTCCTGCAGTATTATGCCAACCCGATGCAACACCGCCATAATCTGCGCGCGTTGTATCCGCATAACCGCCGCCTACAAACGCACAATAACCAACTGCATTATTACGATAACCACCACCAACATATGTACAATAGCCCAGAGCATGGCTATAATAACCGCCGCTCACTGCTGCATAATCACCACTCGCCTTATTATAATAACCACCGCCAATAGTCGTATAGGCGCTATCAGCAAGGTTATTTTGACCGCCAACTACAGTTGCATAATCGCCAGCAGCCAGATTACTCTGTCCTCCGCAGATCGCTGCATAATCACCAATTGCAGTGTTCCAATAACCGCCGCCAATAGTGGAAAATAAACCACCAGCAGTGTTATTCCATCCGCCGCCGATCGTTGCATACTGTTCAAGTGCCTGGTTATTGTCTCCGCCGCCTATGGTCGTGTAGTTATTACTGGCCGTATTCTGTAAACCTCCACCGACCGTCGCGTACCAGTCACTCGCAATGTTCTGTAAACCTCCGCCAATTGTGGCGTACCAGTCACTGGCGGAGTTTTGATATCCACCGCTGACAGTGCAGTATGAATTATTACTTAGGTAATATCCAGTCGTGCATGCAACTCCTAAATTGACATGGCTATAAGCAAAATCACCATAAAGAGCATTATCAGCACCACCGCGGGTCAGACCCCAGTAATTATTTGTATAAAGCACAGAATCGGTAACTGACCAGTTGCTTGATGACGGCACATCAGACCAATTCAGCTGTCCGCTGCCATCTGTGATTAATGTCTGATCAGCCAAACCATCTGATGTTGGAAATTCATACCCGCCTGTTTCATTCCCAAACCAAATGTGCGGCATGTCGACCATGAAGGTCGAATCCTGGGTGAGGTTGCTGTTGATACCGAAAAGATACGAATAATCACCGGTCGCGGTGATCGTATCTGCATAACCGCCTGGAATAACTGAATAGTAACCGGCATTATAATTGTAACGCCCACCGCCCACCGCAGCATAATGATAAGCCGCGGTATTCTGATATCCACCGGCAACGGTCGCCGCAGAATGTGTTGCACGATTACGATAGCCACCGCCGATAGTGCAGTAATTATAGTTCTGTAAGAGGGTACCGGTCGTACAGGACACGCCAAAATTCACGTGGGTATTGAGATTTGACCCCCACATGACATTACTGCTGCGCATCGCTAACCCATAGTCACCAGCCGGGTAAAGACGATTACTGTTGACAATCCAGTCATTATCTGCTGCGCCCACTCTTGCGAACTCAGCCGTGTCCGAATACGTTGAAGTATATGCATACCCTACTGACGTGATGCGCGTGCGGGGCGCTAAGGTCTGAGGTCCTTCAAGTGTTAGCTCGAACCATGTGTTTGAAAAATCGTCAAAGACACTGTCCGGGATCGGTGTTATCTCACCGAGTATGATACTGAACACGCCGCGCTCGATCGGGACACTTGTCTGTGTTTCTGACCACAATTCATTACCGCTCGACACGGCATCAAATATTTTAAACGTCATATCGAGCGAATCATCAATTGGAATACCAGTCGTGTCAGTAAGATAGCCCTGGTAATTGAGCAGCTGAGGCACCAACCGTCCATTGTCCATTGAAACACGTGTCATCTGTGCATAGAGATTACAAAATACGAATAAGAATAAAAGAAGTATCTTGAATAATTTCATTATTCCCCCCTCAAAAACCAATATCCACTGAATCCGATGGATGCATCATGGTCAAGTGAATGCCCGATGAGATCATCGGTTTTTGGTTGTTCAATCGGTGTATGAATGCGCGCGATCTCAGCATGAATATCTTCGCGCTCCGCAGTAACTGTCCAGTAAACTTTCATACCCGGTTTACCGCCGATAATAAATGAATTGCCTTTAACTTCTTTTACCACATACACAACATCAGAAGAACCAACACCGGTCAATTGAATGCGTGGATTCTTATTAATCCCATCAAAATAATTGGGTAAGAAAACTCTGATACGACCGTTTTCTCCAATAAATGCATTGCCGTTATATAACAACACTGCCTCGGATGATCCAACGGCATATTGGTTAAGGATCTTCTCTGCAGGGTTTATTGGATGGTCCATAGAAAAGACCAATGACCCGGTAGAGAATGCTGCAGCACGAACTTGATTTGGCGCGGTCGTATGACTTGTCGTAAATGCAGCTGAATTAGTATCGCTGACATTGACCTTGGTACTATAATTTGTCGCAAAACCAGCATATGCTGCAACAGTATCGGCATAGCCGCCTGCAATAGTCGAATAATCGCCGCTGGTTGTATTTTGATCGCCGCTATTTACCGTTGCATATTGTGCGTTTGCCCGGTTATTTATTCCACCACCCACGGCCGCGTATCGCGCATATGTTCTGTTATTCAATCCGCTGATCACGGTCGTATAGTTACCACTGGAGCTGTTGTGATATCCACTGCCAACCACAGCATAGGCACTGTCGGCAATGTTATCACGACCGCCGCCGACAAATGAGTATTTGGCCGCGGCAAGATTGCTCCAGCCGCCAGCTATATTTGCTGCGGTATCTGATACTACATTACCGGCAAAATTACTGTATCCAGACGCTATACCGCCATATACGCCATGAACTGTGTCGGCATGCCCACCATTTACCGTTGAATATTGTGCTATCGCGGCGTTGTCTTTTCCACTACTAATAAATGCAGCAGTATCAGTTGATGCATCTCCTGCGATATTATGCCAACCCGATATAATACCGCCGTACATAGCCCATACACTATCTGCATAACCGCCGCCTACAAACGCATACGGTGCAAACGCTGCATTATCTCTTCCGCCGCCGACAAAAGCGGCAGTATCAGTCAAGGTATCGCCCGCAGTATTGTGCCAGCCCGATATAATACCGCCATACCGTGCCCACGCTGTATCTGCATAACCGCCGGTTATCGTCGAATAATCCAACCAACTCGCGTTATTATATCCACCTCCCACATTTGAATAATCTAAAGAGGCATGGTTATTTAGTCCACCGCAAATCGCCGCAAAATCATCTGTTGCAATACTTGCATCTCCCCCAACTGCTGCAGCACAGAAGCCAGAAGCGCTCTTACTAAATCCGCCGCCAATTGCACAACGATCGTCGGCAATGTTATATTGCCCGCCTCCAACTGCTGCGCATTGTGCACGAGCGCGGTTGACCTCGCCGCCGCAAACCACCGTATAGTATTCACGAGCGTCGTTATCCTTCCCGCCACCGACTGTTGCATATTGCTGCCTGGCGCGGTTAAAATCCCCACCACCCACTGTTGCATAGTGATGTTCAGCACTATCAGCACAACCGCCACCTACGGATGAATAATTACCTCCTGCGAAATTCAACAATCCACCACGTACCGTTGCACCGTTATTAGTGGCAAGGTTTCGGTATCCGCCGTTGACTGTGCAATATCTGATATTGTAGCCACTCATACCGGTCGTGCATGCTGCTCCTAAATTAATATGAGTATGCGTGCTGTCACCATATAGAACATTATCAGCACCACCGCGCGCAATACCCCAGTACTTATTTGTATAAAGCACTGAATCGATCTTGGGCCAGTTGCCTAAAGACGAAATGTTGGTCCAGGATAACTGACCGCTGCCATTTGCCAGGATCACCTGCCCGTTTGACCCGTCCTGAACCGGGAATTCATAGCCACTCGACTCATCGCCGAATCTTATGTGCGGCATGTCGACCATAAAGGTTGAATCCTGGGTAAGGTTCGAGTTAATGCCGAACAAATATGAATAACCACCTGTCGCAGTGATCGTATCGGCATAACCGCCAGGGATAACTGAATAATAACCGCCATTATAATTATAACTTCCACCACCAACCGCAGCATAATGGTGAGCTGCTGTATTCTGCCAGCCACCAGCAACGGTAGCCGCAGAATACGCTGCACGATTACGATAGCCGCCGCCCACTGTACAGTATTCATTGTTAAGCATCAAAACTCCGGTCGTACACGCAACCCCAAAATTAACATGGGTATTGAAAGCTGTACCCCACATCACATTACTGCTGCGCATGGCTAACCCATAATCACCAGCCGGGTAAAGACGATTGTTGTTAAAAACCCAATCACTATCTGGCAAGCCGATCCTTACATACTCGCTCGTGTCCGAATACGTTGAAGTATAGGCATAGCCGACTGAGGTAATGCGCGTACGGGGTGTCAATATCTGGGGTCCCTCAAGTGTCAATTCAATCCATGTGTCTGTGAAATCAGAGAACACACTATCTGGTATCGGCGTTACTTCACCGAGCATGACGCTGAAAACACCGCTTTCGATAGGCACATTCGTCTGGGTCTCTGACCACAGCTCATTACCACCCGATACCGCATCGAAGATTTTTATTGTCATGTCGAGCGAATCATCGATCGGCACACCGAGTGTATCGGTCAGATACGCCTGGTAATTGAGTAATCTTGGCGCTAAACGTATATTGTCAACGGATACGCCAGATGTCTGTGCATACAGCAGAAACACTGTACACAGTGCTATAATGCACAATTTCAAACCTTTCATGTTTCCTCCTCTTACCAACATTATCTCCGGTTTACGGTTTTTGGTTGTGTATACATCGCCCCGCAGACCGGACAATACTGCGCCATAGGATGATCGATCGGTTCTTTACAGTACGGGCATTTTTTGATCAATTCTAATCCGCAATTGGGACAATACTTCTCTTTTTTTGTAACCGAAACAAAACCGCATTTTGAACAAATCGCTATTATTTCTTTCATAGATCATTATACAGGGACTTCTTAACATCGCTCTTAACATGCTTAAAGTAAACACTGACAACGCTTTCAGGGATCTACTGGGGTGGCTTAAAGGAGTTTTTTATATACTTGCTGGGTCTCTTCTGAAGGCAGACAATTGAGTTCTCTTTTGAATAATTCAACACATTTTTTGTATTGATTTATCGCTTTGGCCTTTTCGCCGCTGCCAAGGTGTGCACGCATCAAAAAACGGTGCCCTTCTTCGTCGAAAGGATCGGATGCTAAGATTGTTTTGCCGAGTTGTATTGCACTTTCAAATTTCAGTTTCTTAAAATATATTCTGCCCAGCATTAACATGCGCTCACGGTACAAGGCAGCGTACGTGTTTCTAACATCCTCGACCCAGGGATCGTACGTATTTTCAAGAAAATCACCATGATAAAGCTCCATTGCTCCCTTGAGTTTGATCTCGGCAAGATGGATCTTACCCTCTTGAAATAGCATCTCGGCGTCATGGGTCAGCTCTTTGAATTTATCGACATCGATCCATACGTTTTCGAGTCTATATACGCCTCTTACGTGCTTTATATAGTGTTTTCCGATTATCGCCTTGAGTTGATGTAGGCAGACGTGGAAATTATTGATCATTTTTGTCGTTGATAACTCAGGCCAGAGCATGGAACCGATCTTGGCCCGGTCGACACGTAAGCCAGTAAGCATGCTTGAGATCAATATTGATAATAGCTGCTTTGGCTTTGCGCGCTGCCATTGTTCATCACCGATCAAACCGTGCACAGGGTGTTCAATAAGGAAAGAACCGAAACAATGTATTTTGAGCGGCTGAGCAGCGGGTTTTTTCTGTTTAACGTCAAATCGCTCGAGCCAACCGGTCATATGCAATCTTTGAGCGATATCCCGCGCTTCGGTCATATATTGCCGTATTATTTTTTCACCAGCTTTGCCTGCCTTTAAATAGATAATGCAAAGATATAACAATCTAAACAAACCTGTCATGTTTTTCATCGACCGTAGCATTTGCAGACCTTTTTCTATTTGCTCGAGACCCTTTTTTCTTTTCTTTTCAAAGAGTGACTGAAATCCGCGGAGGATATTGAAAGTAGCAAATTTTTTTGCGCTATCTTTAAAACTATCACTGATCGTTTTGAGTGTTCTATTCAAGTTTTTTTTATCCTTAATACCGACATACAGACACCCTAGGTTTAAAAGCGGATAGATCTTCACTGTTTGATTATCAAACTCCTCAGCCAGCTTGAGCGCAGTCATGAGATGTCCATGTGCCTTTTCATATTTTTCATCAACGACCAGAAAAGTCCCGTACCGGTACTCGAGTTCGTATTGCACTTCTTTTAGACGCGTTCCAAAGCGAGTCCAGCGCTTGATACCTTTGTTGAATTCGCTCTCTGCCCGGGGAAAATAACCCTGGTTAAAATATATCTGTGCGATGTGTATATACGATACGAGCTCAGCTCTCAATCTGCCTGCACGAATATTGTAATTCTGATACTGCCGCAGATAACCCATGCCCTTTGTCAGTTCACCGGAATTTGCATAGGAAACACCGAGATTACCTAAAGATGCTGCTATGATATGACCTATCTGGGTTTCCTGCGCCGCAGCAAGGGCAGTTTCACGATAGGTTACCGCTTCTTTGAAGTTGTGTTTTTCATTATATATCGAGCCTAATAACCTGTAGATATTATAGCGATCAAAAGAAGAAGCAGTGTCAGCATAGATCTCTTTTATCTTGAGCACCTGGTGCAAGGCATTATCGACCTTGCCCATATTCTTTAACAAAAAAGCCCGGTTCATGACAAGTTCAAGTTCTAGCTCATCGAATTTACCGGCTTTAACCTTCCTGATCAGTCGTAACCCTCTATTTACCATTTTGAGTGCCTCTTGATATTTCCCGAGATGCCGGAGTACCTGAGTTAACTCATTATAATAACTTAGAAGTCTTTTATCATCGACATTTAGCCGGTGTTTTTTAATAAAAGGAATAATCGTCTTTGATAGATCAAAAAACTGACCATATTTTTCATAGAGGAATAGGCTTTTCGAAAAATCGAGCATTATGTCAACGAGCTTTTTTGGTGCTATCTTATTTTTTTGACGGGCAATAGAAAGTGCATTTTCCAGATAATGATGACTCCGTGCATAATCACCTGCCTGGCGTGACTCTTTACCGAGCCTTAGAAGTAGTTGCAATACCCTGGTGCTCTTTTCATGAGCAGAAAGCAAGTGCTCGACCGCTTGTTTTTTATAGCCATGTTCAAGGAAGAAATCACCGATCTTGTGATGGAGTTTTATCTTTTCCTGCGCTGGTATCTGCTCATATAGAGTTTCACGGATCAAAGGGTGTGCAAAAACATATTCATCATGTTTTTTCGTGATGAATCCCATCCTCCGAAGCGACGATATTATGGCCTTTTTCCCATTAAGGACCGTTATCGACGGATCGAAATTATCTCCTATTACTGAGGCGACTTTGAGGAAGATGATGGTATCATCGGGGAGATTTTGAAAACGCGACTTGATCATCTCAGTCACCCGGTCAGGTATATCGATCTGTAAATATGAACTTATCGTTTTCCAGCGCGTATTTTCACTATCATAATAGATAATACCCTTTTCGAACATCGCGTATAAAAACTCTTTTAAAAACAGAGGAACACCTTTGGTCTTGGCGCACAGCCATTTGATGAAAATCTCATCCATCTCATTTTTGAACAGGGTGGCATTCAGATCCATTAACTCTTCCTCATCAAGATGATGCAGGACGATTCTCTCTACTGATTGTGATGCAACTCCATCAAACCATTTCAAAAGTGCCGGATTTTCACGCGCAATGAGAACTAAAAAAGCAGATCCATCTCCTATATGCTGGAGTAGGTATTCAAGCAAATCCCGGACATCACAAGCTGATTCATGAAAATCATCAATGATCAAAATAACCGGGGCAAGGTCTGTTGTATTCGACAAAAAACGATAAAACAAAGCATTCATTTCAGATCCGGTAATTGCTTTATCTCGTGTTTTAGCTTCATATGGATAGTATAGACTCAATTCAGGGAGCGTGTCGGCAAATTCATTATACATTTGATCGTCGATAGCCTTTGTTATCGTCCGTGTATTGTGGCTTACCCTCTGCAGGTATAGCCTGATGATCTCGGCAAAGAAATCTCGCGCGCTTGATGTATGTGATTTTGCATCTAACCTGAAAACCAGTGCATTACCGGCCTCTTTTGAAATAAATTCATCGACAAGACGAGTTTTACCGATACCCGTTTCGCCTGTTATAAACAGGCAATTGCCGTTATTTCCAAGGACATCATTTAATTTTTTTTTGAGTAAGGTGATCTCTTTTTTACGCCCTATGAAAATCGAATCAAGAAAACTATTCGGCTTCATAGGACAGATTCTTTGCCTGTTAATTGTGGTCGTATCATAGATATGCATTTAATATGCCATGTTTTTACCCGTTAGTCAAGCGGTTTTCGCTATGAAATAAAAAGCCCCTGCACAAAGCAGGGGCTTTTGGTGCTAACTTTAGTTTAAATACCCGATATTGCGGCAATCGAGTCTTTTAACGATGAGCAGACTGGTTATGCGCACAGGCACTTCGTGCCTTACCAGACGCATAAATGTGAGGACCGGCTGAGTAATTCTATGCCTTTTTGCCGTAACTATGGTCTCGGGCGACATCCCGCTGTAAGCTATATCCTCACCTTCAAAGCGCGGTTCTGCAATAACGATCTCGTCGAGCATACCTATTTCAGGTCCTCGAGGCGCGGTTACGAGTATTTCTGGCAGCATTCCGCTATAAGCTATATCCTCACCTTCATACCTCGGGGCAGTAATGACTATTTCGGGCAAATTCCCGATCTCTTGATTTTCTGAGACATAATCAGCCATGGGCTGAACACAGAATACATTTGCAGCTAATAAAATAGCACTGATCAAACTCAACATTTTACCTCCTTATTCTTTCTAATATTGTTATTCATTGCTTATTATACGTAAGATTTGGACAAAAGGTTTCACTGCAGTCGACGTCCATGTCGAACAGGGTGAAAGTCATTGTCCCAATTTTTCATATTAGAAAATAATATCGGAAAATCGCCTGCCCTCGCTCCATATATCTATAGTAATGTTATAATACAACGGGGAGGATTTCGCTACGCGGGAAGTCATTGTGTTATTGTTTGTCATTATCCGGCTTGACCGGATAATCCATATATGAATGGCATTACTAGATTCCCAGATCGAGTCGGGGAATGACATAAGTGCTTACCGAATTTTCACAACTTTTTGAATAATTACGTTGTCTATTTCGACAAAATAAATTCCCGGTGCGGGGTACTGATCAACTATCTCACGTCCGGTAATATCGAAAACTCTGCATACTTTGTCTTTGGGTAAAACCAGGGCACCTCGAATTATCGTCGCGCATGAAATGTCATATGGTCTAAATTGGTGTTCTTCAATACCGACCAGATCATTTTCCCACCATGATATGTCATTTGCTTCGCGCGCCCCGGACAGGATATCGAGATCTGTATCCTGGTCAATATCACAAGCAAAAACCGTGATCGCACCGTCGAGGTTGGCATCGAGGACATGTTCGGTAAAGTTCTCGCTGCCGTCGTTCTCCCACCAGGAAAGGTCATCGTCAACAGCTGCGGTACCGATAACGTCGGCATCATTGTCATTATCGAGGTCTGCTGCGTCAATACCCCAGACACCGCCGAATGCATTATCGATCGTGTGCTGCGTGAAGTTTTCACTGCCATCGTTCTCAAACCAGTATATGGAATTACTAAGATATGCAGCGACGACGAGATCCTTGTCGCCGTCCGGCTCTACGTCAATAGCGCATGGTGAAAGCGCGCCAATGACCGTGCCGAGCGGATGTCTGGTAAAATTCTCGCTGCCGTCGTTCTCCCACCAGGATAAATCATGCGCCTGATAAGCAGTACCGATAACATCGATATCATTGTCATCGTCGAGATCATCGGCAATAACCCAGGACGCAGCATCATAATTCGACTCGATCGTATCGGCGGTGAAGTTCTCGCTGCCGTCATTCTCCCACCAGACAATACAATCGATCTGAAATGATGGGGCCAACACATCACCGTCACCATCTTCATCAAGATCGACAGCAAAAACTGACTGTGCATTGGTGAAGGTATTTGTTATGAGATGTTTTGTGAAATTCTCGCTCCCATCATTTTCAAACCACAAAACTTCAGCATGTGACTGAGATGTACTGACAACGTCGATATCGCCGTCTGGTTCCATATCGATGTAGTATACTGAATTGGCAAAATCAACGCTGTCGGCGAGCAAATGTCTTGTGAAGTTCTCGCTCCCGTCGTTCTCCCACCAGACAACCTGATTGTCACCGGCAATAGCCGCAAGCACATCGATATCATTATCCTGGTCAAGGTCAAGAGCCATTACATCATACGGCAAGCTGATCGTCGTGCTGTCGATGACATTCCTGGTGAAATTGACCTGAGCAAATATCATGACCGGTAAAAATATTAGAATTACAAACAACTTTTTATATAACATACTTCCTCCTTAAGCTATTATAATGGCACAATAAGGATTGTCAAGTAAAGGCAGTAACTGAATACACAACTAAACAACAAGTCTGAAGACATGGTTTCTATCGAAACCTGAAGACACGCTGATGCTGGAGACATGTCACTTCGTTCCTGGAGAATCGTATTCGTAAAAGAGCAGTTATTAAGTCATTAAATAATTGAGTTATTAAAGGACAAAATAAGATTGAGATGAGTCAGGCTCTGACTTTGCTTGACACGGTATTATTGTCAGTTATAATGCAGCATCATGAAAAAATTATATGTCGTATCTGTGTTATTATTTATTATAATAATGGTATTTGTTGGTGGGTGCAAAACACCAAAGACAAGATCCGCTTTCCAAGCACCTGATTACTGGCCAACGTCCCGATGGCAGACCTCAACGCCTGAAAAACAGGGCATGGATTCTGAAAAGATCGCGGAAATGATCGAATATATTCAGACAAATTCAATACCTGTGCACAGCATGCACATCGCGCGCAACGGCTATCTGGTGACTGAAGTTTATTTTTACCCGTACGACGGCAGCACCGTACACGACATCGCATCAGTCACCAAGAGCGTGACTTCTGTACTCGTTGGTGCAGCTATCAATAAAGGTTTGATCAGAGATGAATACGTGCTGGTCAAAGATTTTTTTCCTGAATATGATTCGTTTTTTAAGAATACACCCAAAGAACACCTTACAATAAAAGATCTTGTCACGATGACCTCTGGGTTGGAATTGGTAAACAGTGACCCGACCCGTTCGATATTTGCCGAAGCCACACTCTTTGGCATGTTCACCGAAGATGATTGGCTCGAGTACATCCTGGATTTACCGTCGGTATATGAGCCGGGGATGCATTTCGGGTATAACAGCTGCAACTTTCACCTTCTTTCAATGATAATAAGCCGGGCAACGGGCATGAGAATGGCTGATTTTGCCCGGGAAAACCTTTTTAAACCGCTCGGCATAAATGATTTTGTCTGGCCTGAAGACCCAAAAGGGAATAGTCACGGTTGGGGCGATCTTAAACTGCATCCGCGCGACATGGCCAAGCTCGGCTATTTGCTCATTAATAATGGAGTATGGGAAGGAAAACAGTTAATCGGTCCAGACTGGGTCGCCAAATCCAGGCAGCATCAGGTAGATGTCCCTGGACCTCCTGGAGACATACACATCGATTATTCTTATGGGTGGTGGGTGATTTCAGGCAAACTCCAAGGAATATACGAAGCAAATGGTCGCGGTGGTCAGCATATCATTATCTGGCCGGAGCAAAATATAATCATTGTCTTTACGGGCGGGGGTTTTGACCAGGGTATAATAGCTGAACATCTTATCGCAACTATCAGTGCACAAAATGCACTGCCTGAAAACCAAGCAGCCTTTCAACACCTGCAGGCTATTATTAGCCAGGTTAAAACAGAACCAGCCTGGCTAGCCATGATACAGTTTCCAATAGTGGCCCAGGTCATCTCTGGTAAAACCCTGACCCTTGAACAAAATCCATTGGAACTGGAGAGTATCAATATAACGTTCATTGATCCGCAGTATGCTGATCTAAAAATGAAAAGAGCCGGAGCCGAGCAGATCCTGCGCATTCGTATGGGCGGTATATATGCCATGTCAGAAAGCGGTGCCTATGGCTTGCCCGTGGGAGCACGCGGCATGTGGATGAATGACACGACACTGTCGATCGAAATAAATGAAATAGCAAACATCAATGATTATAAAGTGACCGCGGTGTTCAGTCAGGATAAAGCGGTCCTGTCGGTTTCTGAATCAACCCTCTTTACAAAACCAGTCGTCATCAAAGGGATATTTTAAAGGAGATATCATGAGTAAAGTAGCGATAATCGGTTCTGGTATGGGGGGTCTAGTCTGCGGCAACCTGCTGGCACGCAAGGGACACGACGTTACGATATTCGAGGCGCACAGCGCGCCGGGCGGTTACACTTCCGGTTTCTGGCGTAAAGGCTTTTATTTTGAGAGCGGCACGCTTTCCTTTGAAAATTCTGCCGATATCATCCGAACGATGAAAGATATCGGCGTACATGAAAAGGTCGAGTTCGTCCGGCAACGCATCAGATGGCTTTCACCAGAATTTGATTTTATCCCGGATAAGCTTGATCATGCATATGAAAATATAATCAATGCATACCCGGGTGAAAGAGAGAACCTTATAAGATCTTTTTCCGAAATAAAAAAGATGACAAAGGGTCTGCTTTCTCTTGCCAGACCGACAAATGTTTTAACCGGCATCGCATACCCGCTGAAACTCGCCAGGTTCATGTTCCTGGTAAAAAAATATTCTGATATGACGCTGTCTGAATTCGCGGCGCGTTATTTTAGCGAGGATTCGAAGCCTTACCAACTATTCAAAAGCATGGGCTATCCAGAGATGAGCGTTATCCTCCTTGCCGGAGCCTTTATCGCCTTTGTCAGCGATTACTGGACCATAAAGAACGGTATGCAGTCATGGGCAGATGCACTCGCTGATAAATTTAAAAATCTGGGTGGTAAGCTGAAACTCAAATCAAAGGTCGATAGAATATTGACCGAAGACAATTTCGCGGTCGGCGTGGAAAGCATGGGCGAAACATTCAAGGCGGATTTTGTGATATCAGCCAGCGATTATAAGAAAACATTTTTCCAGCTTCTTGATGATCCTGGTATCCTGCCGGAGGATTTTAAAGATAGAACGGAAAAAGCGCCGGTATCCGAGGCTTTTTTCAGCGTATATCTCGGACTCGATATGACCGCTGAGGAATTGATAAAGCACATGAAGACCTTCCATATTTACTATTATGCTCACCATCCTGACTATGATATTAGTAACAGCAATGATGAGAGTTTCTTTGAAAAAACATCACCCGCGATCTATTCACCGTCGCTAATGAACCCTGATCTCGCGCCCAGAGGAAAATCATCGCTCATGATCCATTGCATATGTCCGCATCGATGGATGAACAACTGGGGACATGGCGACGAACAAATTTACAGGCAGCTCAAGGAGATCGCGACCAAAGCCCTGATTAAAAAGACGAGTGAGATAATACCGGATCTTGATAAACATATCATCTTCGAAGATTCGGCTACGCCCTTGACTTTTGAACGGTTTACTCACAATACTGACGGCGCCAGTTCAGCCTGGTCATGGAACCCGCATAAGAAGTTCTTCAAAAATGCTTTTGCGGTAAAAGTCGAAACACCGGTGAAGAACTTGTTCATAGGCTCGTGCTGGGCATCACAGTTTGGCGGCATACCTGGTGCGATAAATGCGGCTTATAAGTGCGTAAAAAAGGTCAGCCAGTATCGTTGAATTCTTAAACCTTATATCATCTGCTGTTGTCCAATATTAAAGGAACTATATATGATAAAAACAACTTTTTGGCCAGGTATTATCCTGATGCTTGCATTGCTTGCAAGTGCATCTGCACAGCGTCCGGGTAATGCTGATGAATTCAATGGCAGGATATCGGGGAACGTATATGACGCCGAGTACCGCGAACCGATAAGCTATGCAAATATCGTCCTTTACAAGCATGAAGATAATTCCCAGGTCACCGGCACGATCACCGATCCCGGCGGTTTTTTTCGATTAACTAATATCAAACCCGGTACATATTTCATCGAAATATCGTTTATGGGCTATCAAACCCGCAAGATAGACAATATTAAAATAGGCCCGGCAGAGCCGGACTTTTATACAGGAAATATCTCTTTAGAGCCGACCGTTCTGCAAGTGGAAGGCACTGAAATTATTGCCGAGCGTCCGGCAATAGCCTATGAAATAGATAAAAAAGTGATAAATGTAGCCCGGCAGACAACATCGGTGTCAGGTTCTGCCGTCGATGTGCTTGAAAATGTGCCGTCGGTCGATGTCGACATAGAGGGTAATGTCAGTCTCCGGGGCAGCGAAAATTTCACCGTGCTCATTGACGGACGCCCGACTATTCTCGATCCGAGTGACGCCCTTCAACAGATACCTGCCAGCACCATAGATAATATAGAAATAATCACCAACCCATCGGCACGTTATGACCCCGAGGGGATATCGGGTATTATCAACGTCATAATGAAAAAGAAAAGCACGCAAGGCATCAGTGGCATCGTAAACATGAACGCCGGGATCGATGACAAGTATGGAGGCGATTTTCTGGTCAGCACTCGCCGCGGGAAAGCCAATATGTTCCTCAGCGCCAATTACCGTAAATATGCTTTTCCAGGCACGCAAAAAGTCGAGAATATTACATCGGCAAACGATACTTCCTCCTATGTATTCTCCGACGGTCAATCTACGCGCAGATGGAACCCTTACGGGCTGCGCGCGGGCATAGATCTGGAGCTCGGGCTCATGGACAAAATGAGTCTGTCAGGAGAATATGGCCAAAGAAAAATGAAAAACGGCTCAGAACAATCTTACGATGAATGGACCGAACCGGGGGATAGCCACAATCTGTATTTGTCCACGGATAGCGGGGATTTTTCCCATGATTTTTATTCATTAATACTCGATTACGTGCACGAGTTCGTTAGTAAGGACCACAAATTATCCGCGCAGGCACAGTACAGCCATCGAAACAAGGAACAGTTCGCGACCACTGAGCTCACTGACACGACCGGCACGATCATGAGTGGTACCCGAAATTCAGAAGATGGTCCATCAATGCTTGGACAATTCAAACTCGATTACACACTGCCTCTGCCCGATAACAGCAAATTCGAAGCAGGCTACCAGGGGAGAATCCAGCGCTCTGAAGATATCGCGAGAACATATGAATATGACACAATATCATCGAACTATGAGTTCATGGAAGAGTTCAGTCATACGACAGATTATAACCGGGATATCCACGCGCTGTACAGTATGTTTTCAGGGACATATCGTGATTTTGGGTATCAGGGAGGATTGCGCAGTGAATATACGTATCGCCTGATTGAAATGATCGGCGAAGATGAAAGATTTACCATCGACCGGTGGGACTTTTTCCCTTCCGGCCACTTATCATACAGTTTCCCAAAGGGTCAGCAGATCATGGCGAGTTATACGCGCCGGATACAACGTCCGAGATCATGGTGGCTTGAACCGTTCTTGACCTGGTCAGATGCCTATAATGTGCGCAAGGGGAACCCGAATCTGAAACCTGAATACATCGACTCATACGAGCTCGGGTTTCAGACCTTGATAGGAAGGAGTCTATTCTCAACCGAGGCTTATTACCGGGTCACGCATAATAACGTGGAACGCGTTCAGTCACTCTACAGTGAAAATGTTATCTTGCATACCGTTGAAAACGCGGGCATTGAAAAGACAATGGGTATTGAAGCTATGCTCGACCTCAAATTCACAGCCTGGTGGAATCTGAATTTAACATCGAACTTCTACCGGCAGATGATCGAAGGCGAGCTCGGCGGCATAGATTTTTCTAAAGATGATTTCTCCTGGAGCACAAGATTCAGTAATGAACTAAAAGTACTCCCGGCAACAAGATTACAGATAAACGGCAGGTATCGCAGCCCGGCAGTCTCGGCTCAAGGCCAGCGCGAAGCATACTTCACTGTCGATGCAGCATTGAAACAGGAATTTCTAAACAAAAAATTATCCCTGACCTTGCAGGCAAGAGATATTTTTGGCACGCGCAAGCGCGAGTACACATCAGAAGGTGAAGATTTCTATTATTACAGATACTCAACGAGCAAATCGCCGGTCGTGATGCTGAGCCTCAATTACAATTTTAACAATTACAAACAAAAGCAGACTCCGGAAGATACCGAACAAAATTACGAGGGTATGGAAGAACTATAACATACCCCTGGTATCTGCAATCAATTTTTTCGCTGCTTAGTGCCTACTATTCTTCTACTATCTGGGCGTCGAAAACCTCGAAATAATAGTCACCATCAAAACGGTCTGTATCGTCCTTGCGAAAATAACCGCCCGCTCTGACCTCCTTATTCAAATAAGAACTCATCACCTTTGGCGGTGTCAGATCAGGATTTATCGGCGGCGGCAATTCAAGCGGAGCCCAAATAGTCACGGGCATAATATTACCGGTCCCGTCCATAAGCACAGGGTTAAAATCTCTAAAATATCCAGTTCCCTTATTTACCAGTATCCCGGTCACAGTGACCACTGAATCAATGAACACATCGGGTTCTTCATACAGTTCAACGATTGTCGGCATCGTAGAAAACACTGCCTTGCCCTCTTTCTCGCCGATCTTTTCTATATAGTCATCGACCAATTTCGACAGGTAAATATTTATATCCTTTAGACTCTCTTTGTTCCAGTTAGCATTGCCAAAAGTCAAGTTTTTTGCCTGTTTGAAATCTTGCAATGCACCTTGCAGATCATTAAGAAGATACCTCATGGCGCCAGTTATAATGTACAGCTCTTTGCGGATACCTTTTTTGTTCTCATCTTGCAGCATGCCTTCAGCTATATTGAGTGCTTTTGTACGCGCCTCTGCTGCATGAGCAAACTTTTCTTCATTTGCCATGTGGTGCCCTTTTACCCGATAAAAGTGACACCAGAATTCCTCATCCCTACCAAGTATTTCATAAATCCGTTCGGCAAGTAAAAGCCGGTAAGACATAGGGATAACATAATAATCACCATTCGTTTCATACAGATCAAGACTGTCGACGAACTTTCGAATCTCTTTATGCTTGCTTTCCGGTATATCTTCGAAATCCCACATAAAACACGTAAACCAGCATTTTCTGCAGGAATAGAGAGCTTTGCCGTCAGTATATGGCCAGAAAATATATTCGAATCTTGAAGGGTAATCATAAACATATGAACCATAACTCGTTATTTCATAGTATTCGCTTTTTGTACCGCAGATCGGGCATTTCTTTTCGACTGGTGTCCAGGTTGTTGAGAGCAACAGTGTAGGGAGCAACGGGTAGAGCGTAATGCGTAAAAAAAATCTCATATTGTTCGTTATGGTTTTAGATATACAATATAATTACCGGCAAAAACAGGTGAACTGGAACCGAAATTTTCTCCGAGTTTTTCAATACGGTGTCGGTCGACCATGTCATCTCCTGATGTTCCTAAAAAATCAACATCCATACTGAAAATGACCCCATCACCTGACGCCAGCCATTCCAAATTATAAAGAGTCAACATGCTTCGATTTTCAAAATCCTCTCCTTCAATGAGTTCGTGCAATGAAAAATCAACATGGGCAAAAGTGTGTACATCGAGAATGTACAACCTTTGATCGCCACCAAGATATAACGCATCGTAATCGACAAATGCGAATTTATCTGATCTTGAAGACCATGCTATATCTTCGGTATTAGCAAATACATATAGCTCATAAAAAGCATTTGTATCATGGATCATCCTCACAACGGGGAATTCTTCTGGATCTTCCTCATGGGACTCAAAAGACACAGTTTTTTTCTGGTCTGGAGATTCATTGCCAATATGATAAAAAGTGTATGGGCCCATGGAAGAGTAATCCTCATCATCAAGTTCGACTATCCGGTACCTCTGTTCGTCAGAAAAAAATAGCTGACCGCAGTTCTTAATATAGTTTTCAATCCCCTGAACATCCATGAGTTCTTGTGAAAATTCCTGGGCTTGTTTTTTGGAGAAAAATTCCTTCATGACCAGCACATACCAACCAGGTACGAGGTTTTCAAAGTGTGTTGAAAGCAATATTGATGCATGATACCCGCCCTTGTTATTAGCATCTTCAGCCATATCAAAAGAGCGGTAGTTGCCGATAATGACGAGCCATTTGTTTTCATACAAGGCAGGATCTGCTGGTCCATCTCCAGAAAAAACTATCGCTGGCGCAAGGAGCAAAATACACAAAACTAAACGAGCCAAGAATAACATAATCAGAAAGGAGAGCGGTCTTTCACTCTGGCATATGCAGCATCGATATCACTCGCTTCAATCACGGTGCGTCCTGATGCCTTAACATCCTTACGTAAAACCTGTGCAAAAACGATAACAAAATCGGAAACGTCATTACGCCGGATCGCTCCCGTACTCACCTTTTTCTCGATTTCGTCAAACGAAAAATATTTCTCAACGTGTTTCAATATATCATTGCTCAAAAACAACGGGTCAACTAAATTCCTCAACTGTGCAAGGACCACGTCCTTATTTACTTTCTGTAAATCCATAACATCTTTCTTATCCACTCTTCAGACTCCTTTCTGCACTAACAGCAAACAGCGTCGCGCATGGTACGCAGAGTGTTTAGCGCAATAGATTATATTCTTATAGGAAATGAAGTCAAGGAGTCGGGCTTGGTCTTTTTATTTACCTGGTTTTCTGATAGCCTGATCCGCTTCCCACTGATACTTTGATTTCCTAATATGCTTTCTTGTTACACCCTACGCCCTACTCTCTTTCTTCCTGGTGCCTAGTTCTCAGTTCCTACTGTCTGGTCCCTACCTAATCTTGACTATCTTATGTGTGATCTTTCCGTCTATCTCGATAAAATAAACCCCCAGGGCAAGGTGTGCGGCGTCGACGTCACGTCCGGCAATATTGTAGACTCTGCACGGAATATCACTGGGCAGTTTCAGGGAGCCGGAAAATATCGTCGAACCGATATATTGATAATCGGTAGGTCGTGACATATTTTCTTTTATGCCTACTGTTTCATCGCGTTCAGCGATCGTTGGCTGATTTGTATCAGTCCAGGCGATCGGCTCTGAGGGTATATTGGCCGCCACCTCACCTGCTGCTCGGTAATAGACCGTGCTAACATTATTGAAAATAGGATGGGCCGCGAAATTCGTGAAGTAAAGATCATTGGGGCTGAGCGCAGCTACGCCTGCAGTCATGTCAAAGGCACTGCAAACCGGGTTGACATTTCCGTTAGCGCATCCCGGGTTATCGCCCATAATGAGAATGCCGCCGGTCTCAGCCAACCAGTCAAAAAGATTATCAGTAAAGACGATATTGTCTGCAGTCCCATAGTATGTGTTCTCGCAAAAATTCATATCACCGGTGAGTATAACACGCTCATGGCCCTGACCATAATAGCTTACCAGCGAGTCTACTTCCTCCTGTGTATACACGCTATACCAGCTACTACCGACTGCGATGACAATGACATCATACTGGGAAAGGTCCATTGTATGCACGCCAGTACCGCAGCATGCCATTGTGTAACCGCTGTCAGCAAGATTGGCGACCAGTTGCGTATACCGGGAAAATGGCTGGTAGTCCAAATAAACACCGTGCGTCGTGTCCCACAACACGGCATACACCTGAAGTTCACTCACTACCGGGGTCTCGACGATGGGCTGCGGCTTAACTATGCTGCTCTTTGCTGCTATGTCATAGACATCCCCGGAAGCACCTGCCAGAAAACACGGTATAATAAGCAGGGTGAAGAAAAACAAAGTACTTTTGGAAAATCTCATAGCTATACCTCCTTGATAAATATACTCTCGATTATAATTATGTCAAGGGATTTTCAGCTTGTATTGACAAACATTACAGGATAGTTACAATGTCTGCATATGTGCAGATCGTCTCTTAAGATCATTATTCTGCTACTCCCGCTTTTTCTGTTTTCCTTTACCCAGGAGGAAATCGAGGAATTTGAAAAGCAATCATATGAACAGCTCGATAATGATAACGCGGTTAAAGCCATTTATGACGGCGCGCTTGAGCAACTCCAGCGGGTATTCTCAGATGATAATCTGGCGATATTAAATGGAAATGAACTGAGATTATTGAGGAACATGATCTATGCCCAGCATGCATATGCTTTTAAATCAAAAGATTTGCAGGAATGGTTCAGTAAGTTTTATTGGTATGAACCGCTCACATCTAACGTTGATGATTATTTAACATGGATCGATTCAATAAACATCGAAAGGATCAAGCTATTCGAGCCAGCGCATAAAAAAAGCCAGGCTATCGCTCTGGCTGATGACCAGCTGGTCGGAATCTGGCATGTAAGCCCGATGGTCGCCGCCGGTTATGGTGAGTTGATCTATTTTTACCCTGATCATGCATTCAAGATCACCGCCAATCAGATGGATTGGGGCAACCGTCTGTCGAGCATAGCCGGATCATGGTCGATCAAAGCGAATGCGCTCGTCCTGGAAGTAACCGAAAAATGCATTCTTGCCGGCGGCGAGATCGTTGAAGGGTATGCTTCATGCGCAAGTGAATTCGCTATCGAAGGCGGGACAACAGAGGTCCTTACGGTCTCGCCTGGTGAAATACGTACTTATCCGGTCAGTGAAATCGTTATAGATGACCTCGGTGGAGCGCTGGGACAAGGAGTATCGATGCCGAGAATAAGAATCGGTACATGTCATTTCTGGTTATTCTCCAGCGACCCTTATTCAGATATTCAATAGAGCAGCTAATAATGAAAAAGGAGCGGCGATATACGCCACTCCAATTCTATGAGAACATATCATTACCTTATTATTATCACATAATACCACCCTTTTCATTGAGGGACTCGATCATATCAAGCCCTCAGAGATACTGTGACGCGTAGTATATCATTCTCGTATTCAGCTTTTGCCTTTTCCGCAGCTACTGGATCTTTAAATGTCAGGTATTTTGCATAGTTGACAGTATCTGAAGCTGCATAGACCAGCAAACATCGCGAATTGACTTTGAGTTTGATGCTGTTCTTGTGAGCACCTGGCAGGATAACTTCTATGGTCAAGCTGTTCTCTTGCGGATCGATATAGGTGCATACTTCTGGTTCGACTTTACTTACTGTTCCGACCATAAATCACCTCCAAGGGATCCCCCCAAACATGATGTTTGGGTGAAAATCTCCAGTGTCCACGCGGCCTTGTACAAAGATCGGGATTTGTCTAATCCCACCCCGCACCAACATATTGGTGAAGGGCCCAGTGTTTTTCATGCATGTCTATTTCGCAATATCCATGCCCGTTTTTTAAAATAATATCGTGGAATTCAACGTGATTTTGCGCAGAATTTGCCTTTGTATGAAGAAAATACCTTATGTTGGGTATATTTTTACATATTTGAACGTTCGGATCATTTAGTTTACAAAGTATATCAGGATATCAGATTATTCTAGTTTATTTTGTAACTTCAGCGGAGCGTGTCTGCAATCCGCCATGCTGTGTGGCGGATGTGACTTCAATGAAATGTAACTTCAACGCAGTGTATTCCCTTTCTCTTTACTCTCTTTCTTCCTGGTGCCTAGTTCTCAGTTCCTACTGTCTGGTCCCTACCTAATCTTGACTATCTTCCCCGCAATTGTGCCGTCGATTTCAACAAAGTAAATCCCCGGGGTAAGGTGTTGATCGGCTACTTCGCATCCAGTGATATCGAAAATTTTATATGGTAAATCTTTGGGTAGGCGCATCAAGCCGTTGATTATCGTTGGCCAGACCGATACTCGTGCTGGTACCCTTTCAACGTACTCGGTGATCCCGGTTTGTGGACCGACCTGCAATGAGCAGATCAGGGTTTTTTCATATGCACCTTGATCCCAGATAAGGCCCAAAGAAAAATACACCCATTCATAGGGCGTGGCTCCACTACTGCAGGCGACACCATAAGGATCAGCGATATTTGAAGCCTGGGCGAGTCTTATCACATCACCATAATTGCCGATCGAGTCCATAATATTGATTTGCCCGTTGGTTGTCCTGAGATAACCACATAAACCAGAAGCCGTATCCACTACTGCTTTATTCTGTAATACAATATGGAGACTGGCAGTCTCACCGGGATTGAGCACACCATCATTATTGGCATTTGCAAAGGTATCGATGACTGTAAAAGCGGAAAATACCGGGAAAAAACCGCTCACTTCCATAAGGTATATCTCGGCCTGGAGCATATCTTGACAGATGCCGATTATTTCAGAGGAATCGTTCAATCCACCCCAGTAATCAGGACCAAGCTCGGGAACGAGTCCAAATATCATATACGTCGCAGAATCACACCATGCCCAATCGCCTAACTCGCCATTGCACGGGTAGCCATAGGCCTGCGTTGAATTACCCCAGTCCACGAAGCCATAGAGCAGACTTTCTTCGCGGCATATCGTATAGTATTCGAGTGTATCATCCCAGGGATAACTATTCATGTATGAGAAAGGAATAAGCAATACATCACCTGGCGAATGGTGGTTATGCCAGGTTCGAAAGCTATGTGCATTTACAAAATCGATTACCGCCTGGGTTTCCGGTTCTGAAGCTGGTTCAGTGCCGCGATAATTCCAGGCAGACTGGGTTGGACTGGAACCGACATTATCATACCCCCACTTGTATGGGTAATTGCGGTTGAGGTCGACACCGTAAGAACCACCCGAGTTATATCTTCGGTTCTTACGCCACATCATCGATGGATAAGTTTCATTATACACATAGCCGTCAGGATTCATGACCGGGATAAAAAAGATCTGCCGGTTATCTACGAGCCACTGAATTTCCGGATCTGATCCATAATTCTCGCAGAGATGAGTCATGTCGTTCATGCATACTGATACGCCGATCGGTTCATATGCATGAATCGCACCGGAAAAAAGGACTTCGGGTTTGCCATTATTTACGCCGGGGCTGTTCGATACCTTGACCGTGTAAAGCGCGCGGTTTTCAATAGAGCGGATCGCCAATGAATCGACTTTGAGCAAACCTGGATACTGTCCTTGTAACTGGAGTATTTCCTGAAGCACCTCGTTATATAGATAGTAATTCCCGAATACACCGCCCCTCTTATCACTGCGTACCTGCTCGTGATGTCGGGCGATGTCATCCAATACAATATCATATTCCAGGCCCAAAGCATCGAGCACGGCTATATCATCAGGCTCTATGACAACTTCAAGATACTCGCCAGCCCGATGCCTGAGTACGGAAAGCTCTGGTGTTTGCACGATTTTTATTAACTGGCTATGGTCATGATAATATATCTTCACGCGTGAAAGTGCCCCTTCAGAATGGAGCAAAAGAATCAGGCTAATCAATATCATCGTAGCTACTTCGTATAGTTAATTTCAAGGTAAGGGATGAGGTTTCCTTGTTCAGTAATCACTTTCTTGCCTTTCTTCCCGATCTCGACCACTGCTGAAACTCTCTGGTACTGCATACTCGGCCAGAAAGCAACTTCGACGACGACCGCATATTCACCTGACTTCACTTTGTTGCCGGAGAAATCCTTCAGGTCCCAGACATACACATGATGACCAAGATCGATGCTTGCTGCGGTAACGCCATCGACGTCTTTATATTCTGAGGAATGCGACCACATCGGTAAGTTCACCTGCTTACCCCTGGCATAACCGCTAAACCCGGATACGTATATTGTTTTGATGAATTTGCCGTTTTTTTCTTCGACCCATACTGCGGTCTGCGGAGCAAGCTCATCGCGAAAGCCGATAATGAAATCGATCGTCACGTATGGTTTTTTTTGTGCAGCAAGATCGAGACGGTCGATCCGGGGAGTGATTTCATCGAAAACCATCTGGGCTGCTTCAAGATCAGGATACTCGGTCACCACTTTTATCCAATGCGTCATGGCTTTTTTCTGATAGGCTAGTCCAAGCCAATACAAGGCCTGAGCCTTATCTTCATCAGGCAAATCACTTTGCACGACCAGATTCAGCTCATCGATGGACTGATCCAGCTTGCCCACAAAAAACGGCATCTGCACACCGGCAACACCACGCCAGAACCTCAGCTCGATATCATCAGGAGCTACCGCCACTGCTCTATCGAGAATCGCCATCAACCCAAAAGCCAGGTCCGTTCGGAAATCAGTATCGAGCGATATCCTTGCATTGTATTCTTCGCCGGCATAATTTTGTAGAGCCATGGCGAGCAATTTATAAATATCGACATTCATTGAATCCACCATTATAGCTCTCTGCAGTAAACCTACGGCATCCTGGTATCGGTCAGTGTCCAGGTATTGCTGTCCCAGGGATAATATTAATCCGGTATCATCAGGATCTTGAGCGAGTTCTTGCTCGAGTTGAGTGATCTGAGGGTTATCGACCCTGGCTTGAATATCGTGTTCTGCTTGCCATTTTTCAAAATCAGCTATTCTCGATATGTTTCCCTGTGCCTGTTCGGCCAGGTCAGTACCCGGTGCGGCCTTAATCACCTTATTATAATACGTCTTTGCCTTTTCCAGCTCCATCAGTTTTTGATAACCCGTTCCAAGATAGTGGTATGCCTGGACCAGATATTCCTGCAAAGAAGGATCACCCGATTTTTCAAAAACCACGACAACGGTCTCAAGATCCTCGACCCCGTTTTGAGTCCGTCCCGCGAACTTCGGGATCGAGACACCCCACGCGCCGCGGTAGAAAAGAGCTTCGAAATTATTCGGATCGAGTTCTATGGCCTTATCCCACATCGCAAAAGTTTTTTCCAGCACTTCGAATATCACCGAGAAATCCGACATCCCCTGCGCTCTTTCACTGTAGAATACGCCCAGATAAGTGTAAACGACAGAACTGTCAGGGTACTCCTTGACCGCCTGCTCCATTGTCGCGATCGCCTGTTCTATATTATTTTTGTCCAAATATCCTTGTGCTTCTACCATATACTCATCAACCGACTTTCCAAAACTAAAACAAAAGAAACCGCTTATCAAAAAAACAAATCCATATCGAAGAATTTTCTTCAAGCAAACCTCCTTGGTTAATGATTCGGTCAGTGCACAATTATCTAAAATCAATTATAGCGTCGCTTCGGGCAATGTCAAGCCGATTACCCGTGCCGGGTTATGCCTTGATTTTCGACAGAATGCCAACTATGCTCAATATTAATCGTTCGCGCACAGGACAAGATGGGATTAAACCCGCTTTTCCCTGATGATCATTTCCCCCTTGACAAACCCCCATATTCCGATATAATGACTGACTGGTCAGTCATTATAAACCTTTTAAAGAATAAGGAATCTAAACTGATATGAAAACAAAAGAACAGGATACAAGAGCAAAAATCATAAACTGCGCATTGAAGATATTTGCCAAGGAGGGTTTTTTCAAAACAACTGTCGATGATATCGCCCAGGCCGCAGGTCTTGCAAAAGGCACTCTATACCTTTATTTTAAAGACAAAGATTCTCTATATATCGATGTCATTGAAGAACATTTCAAGGTGGGTATTGAATATTTGCATAAGGTTGAGAAAGAATCGATGTCGTCCACAAAAAAACTGAAAAAAATAGCGGATGAGTGGATCGACGTAATGATCAGACTGAAGAGCTCATTTTTTATGTTCTCCATTGAGAACATAAATCTCTCGAGTAAGATAATGAAGGCGGTAAAACCAATAATGTATGTTCGTTTAAAGGAAATGATCGATATTATCGCGCGGATCATTGAACAGGGTATTATAAAAAAGGAATTCAGAAAAATCGAGCCGCACGTAGCAGCCCTTCATTATCTCAACACGATACGCACTGGATTTTTTGTTAATTATATCGTATCCGAGAAACAAATAGACAAAAGTGAAATACTTGGACTGTTTTTTAATGGTTTGAAGAAAAGGAGGTAGTATGCTGAATATAATCTTACTGACTTTGCCCCTATTTATCGCAACAGCTAATGGAAACAATGGCATCGTGCTTTCCTTTAGCCCCCACTATGCTTATAATTATCTGTATCAAGATGACCTCGATCCAAGAGGTGAATGGGGCTTTGGCGGCGAGCTTGAGATAAGGAATTTTATACCCCGTATAGGTTTGAAATTCAGAGGTAATATGGTAACTTATCCCGCAGTTTCTGGTACAGAAACTTATGAATATGAATTCGTTCCGCTCACGCTGTGTACGAGTTTTGATCTTTTGCCCTTCATAGAATCCACCTGGTTCAAATTCACCCTTGAAACAGGCTTTGGACTATACTTATGGCACGCTCTGGACAACGGTTCAGTCGTTGTCCTGCCTGATAATACAGAAATGTCTGAAAAGGACGCCGGTTTTGTCGGCGGTTTAACACTGCAGCTTAGACCGGTAAGATATATCGCTCTTGAATATGCAACGCGCTTCAACTATATTGCGAGTAGCGAACCTGAAAAATACGGGTATTTTGATAAGGATGAAAAGATCTGGGAACACGGTGTCGGACTCAAGATCTTTATACCCTGATCGGAGGTACACATGGCATTTATTTTGATATTTATTATAGGTACAGCACCGACTGATACACTAGAATTATCGCTCTATCAGGCAATAGATTATGCGCTGCAGAACAATCCGGAGATCGAACAATCGACCCTGGATGCCGGAACTGCTCAAGCGATGGTCGATGAAGCACGGTCGGCATTCTATCCCAGCATTTCGGCGAGCGGCTACTATGCATATATGAGTGATGTTTCGGTTTTTGAATTCGACAGCGTGCTCATACCAGTAGGACAACATGAAAACTATAGCTATCAAGTTTCTCTTCAGCAAGTTCTTTTTACCTGGGGTAAGATATATAATGCTTACAAAATTTCTGATATCGGTAAGGATATTGCCGAACTCAACCTGGTAAGAAAAAAACAGGAAGTGCGATATTCAGTAACTGATGCATTCTACGGCATACTCATACTGAAGCAGATGGTAAACCTATCACGCGAGAGTTTGGTACAACTTGAGAGACATGCGAAATCCGTTGAAACAAGATACCGGGCCGGTCTTGTACCTCAGTTCGAGCTACTCCGCGCCCAGGTCCAGGTAGCTAATCTGAAACCACAAGTGATCGAAGCAGAAAATGGTCTAAAACTGGCTCGGGAAGGATTCAAAATGCTCCTGGGACTGCCCCTGCAGCAGGAATTCAAGCTTACCGGTGAACTACAAATGGCTGAAGAGGAATTCGCTATCGATGACCTGACCACAGCCGCCATTGAAAACCGCGTTGAATTGAAAAACCTGAAAAAATATTCACAGATAACAGAGCTGAGTAAAGCGATCGCAGCCCGTGCAAATTTGCCGTCGCTCGTTGCCGGCGCGACCTATTCGCGGACAAGACCATTTGGTCTTGGCGGCGATGACTGGGGCACGAATATCACCTTTAGTATCGGTTTTGACTTCCCCATATTCACGGGTTTTAGAAATCTCGCACAGTACAGACAGGCAACGCTCCAGGCAAGAGGGGCCCAGCTGGCCTTTGAAAATTTAGAAAAAGGTATTATTCTCGAAGTAAAACAGGCTTTTTACGATTTCCAGGCTGCAAAGCAGTCCATTGTCGCAGCACAGGATAATGTTACTCAAGCAGAAAAAACATACCAGATCATCGATGTACGTTACCGCAATGGTCTGGCGACAAACCTGGAATTCATGGACGTTCAACTCGCCACAATGCAGGCAAGAACAAATTATCTCTCGGCACTGAAAGACTATTACACGGCAAAAGCCGAGATCAACAAAGCAATCGGTAAGGAGGAATAGATGCGCAAGTTCTTAATTATTTTATTAATCGTCATTGTCTTGGCTATCGCTATCATAGTCAGAATCAGTGTCTCGAAAAAACCAGCCGCACAGGAAGAAACCGAGAAAATAGTACCGGTCGAGACCTTTCCGGTGAGGCTGGGAAATGTCCAGAGCACGTGTGAGATCATCGGCACGATAAAGGCAAACAAAACTGCCTATGTCTTCCCCGAAATAATGGGTCGCATTACACGCGTACTGGTAAAAGAAGGCGCTTATGTTAATAAAGACAGCAAGCTTATGGCTTTGCGTAACGAGACATTAGGTTTTGAATATGAAGAGGGTTACATAACCGCACCGATCAGTGGTAATGTCGCTAATATCATGGTCGACAATGGTTCAATGGTAACCCCGCAGTCACCAGTAGCCATGGTCGTTGAATTCTCAACGGTCGAGGTTGTCTTCAATATGTCTGAGAATGCAATGGGTTGTATAAACAAAGGCGGCAAAGTCCGCGTTATGGTCGATGCTGCACCCGGGAATCAATTCAACGGTACAGTATCAGAGGTAAGCCCGGTCATTGATCCGTTAACCCGGACCATAAGCGCCAAGGCAGTCGTCAATAATCCAAAAAAGATATTAAAACCCGGCATGACCGCCCGGATAACATTAAGCTTGGGTTCCAGGGAAAACGTACTGATCATCCCACGTGATGCTTTGCTCGACAGTTATTTATTCGTGGTCAGGGACAGCACTTCAGAACGCCGCGATGTCACGGTTGGTCTGGTCGGTGACAAATTTGTGGAGATCCTCGATGGTATTGCACAAGGTGAGCAGGTCGTGGTCGTTGGACAGCAAAGACTCGCCGGTGGGGAAAAAATCAATCCAATTCCAAGGAGTGAATAATGAATCTTACTGAGATATCGATCAGAAGACCTCTAACCGTACTAATGGTTTTTTTCGCCATCATATTATTCGGCTTGATCTCGGTCACTAAGCTACCGGTCAACCTTTTCCCCGATGTTACCTTTCCCATGATGTTCATAATGACGACCTATCCTGGTGCTGGTCCGGCAGAAATAGAGACGCAAATAACTGACCCGCTTGAAAAAAGTCTTGGTACGGTCAATAACCTCGATAAGATGACCTCAACGACTTCAGAGAACCTTTCTTTGATCTTCATGCAGTTCGATTGGGGAGCAGATATTGATGCGGCCTCAAATGACGTGCGCGATGTATTGGGTTATATAACCCCGTACTTACCAGACGATGCAGATTACCCGCTTATTTTTAAATTCGATATTTCACAGCAACCTGTGGTCATGTATACTGTGGGTGGCGATATCAACCCGCTTGAACTCGATGAAGTCGCCGAGGATGTCGCCGATCGGCTCCAGCGTGTGGGCGGTGTTGCCGCGTCGTATGCTATGAGCGAAGCGATGAAAGAAATACAGATCGTGCTCGATCCGCTCAAACTGAAAGGAACAGGGATAACCCCGGATCAAGTCACTAATGCACTCCAGGCTCAGAACATCAATTATCCACTCGGTAATATTGAAACCGAGAGCAAGATCTATATCGTAAGAACGATCGGTGAGTACGATAACCTCGAGGAGATCAGAAATACCATCGTTGGCAATAATAACGGCATACCGATACTGCTTTCCCAGATCGCCGAGGTCCGCTCATTAGCATCAGAACAGACCTCTATCTCGCGGACTAATGGTGTCCGTTCGTTATGGGGTTTTGTACAGAAGCGTACTGACGCCAATACCGTCACGGTCGCGACCGCGGTCGTCAACGAACTCGACAAAATAAAAGAAGACCTGCCACCCGGTGTCCAGGTCGACATCATTTTTGACCAGGCAGACTTTATCAACCGTTCAGTGCGCAGTACTGCGGAAACCCTGATCTTCGGCGCAATACTTGCGGTTATTATCCTATTTGTTTTCCTTGGTAGTTTCCGCTCGACCCTTTATATGGCGGTCGCGATCCCGATCACCGTCTTTTTCTCTTTATTCTCCATGTATATCTTCAAGCTCAGTCTTAATATCATCTCCCTCGGCGGCTTGACGATCGCTATAGGCATGGTCCTCGATTCAGCGATCGTTGTCTTCGAGGCCATATTCCGTCATAAGGAAAGAGGTGAAGAGCCTGAAAAAGCTGCTTGTGCTGGTGCCAAGGAAGTAACGGCGGCGATCACGGCGTCGACCTTGACCACAGTCGCGGTATTTTTGCCGCTCCTTTTGGTCAGCGGTCTGGCCTCGGTTTTCTTTAAACCATTAGCCCTTACCGTTACCTTTGCACTCATTTCGTCCCTTTTGGTGGCATTAACGATCATCCCGATGCTTTCTGTGCGCTTTAAAACGCTGAAAAGACAGGCATTTGGTCAGCGCCTGGCGGATTTCTATGTGCGCGTCGAAAATGTTTATACACATATCATTAAATGGGCGTTGCACCACAGACTGATGGTCGTACTTGTCACGCTCGGTGTCTTCGTTGTCAGCCTAGGAGGTTTGATACCATTTATCGGCACTGAACTGACTCCCCATGTAGACCAGGGTGAGATCATTATCAATGCCGAAATGCCGGTCGGCACGAATATGTGGGTCACTGATTCGGCAGTAAAAAAACTCGAAAAGATCGTCGCCGAACAAGTACCGGAGATCGATATCATGTCAACATCGATCGGTTCTGGCTCAGGCGGTATGATGAGCTTGTTCATGTCCACCTCAGGCCCGCATGCGGCTCAGATCTGGATCGAACTGCCTCAACGCGAAAAACGCGCTCGTTCTGTCTTCGATATTCAACGTGACCTGCGACCTCAGATAGAAAATATCATTCCGGGATTAAAAGTAACATACGGTCAGGATGATTTCTCCATGTTCGGCGGGGGCTCACCCATTGAAATCAAGATCTTCGGATACAGCCGCGAAAAAGCACAGAACATATCTAATCTTTTGATGGATACGCTCCAAACCGTTGAAGGACTCGTTGGTATTGAATCTAGTTTTGGTGAGGGAAAACCAGAATACCAGCTGCACATCGACCGCCTCAAGGCCGCGAACTTCGGACTCACGCCTTATCAGATCGGCAGCGTTCTGCGCTCACGTCTGGAAGGCACGGTAGCCAGTCAATTCCGTGAACAGGGGAATGAATACAACATTAAACTGATGATCGACAAAAAGTACCGCGATGATCTCAAGAAAGTAATATCGATGACGATAACGACTCCGCTCGGTGAGGTGCCATTACAGAATTTCATCAAGGACACGATCTCGGTAGGACCTGTTTCAATCAACCACGAGGATAATAAACGTATCGTTACGATAACCGGTAGTGTCGAAGGACGTGACATGGGAAGTGTCGCTGCCCAGGTCCAGAAAATAGTTACGAATATACAAAAACCCGCCGATTTTATCGTCGAGATGGGTGGCGGTTTTGCGGAACAGATGAACACGTTCCGGGATCTAGGCCTCGTCATACTGCTTGCGCTTGTTCTTGTTTATATGATCATGGTCGGGCAGTTTGAATCGTTCAAAGAACCCTTCATTATTATGTTTACGGTACCGCTTGCGCTCATCGGTGTCGTATGGATGCTCTTTTTTACCGGCACGACGATCAACATGCAAAGTCTGATGGGCGTGCTCTTGCTCGGCGGCATCGTAGTCAACAACGCAATCGTTTATATTACCTATACTAATCAACTGCGACGCGATCAAGGTATGACGCTTTTTGATTCAGTGATCGAGGCGGGAAGAGTCCGTCTCAGACCCATCCTCATGACCGCACTGACCACCACTTTCGGGCTCATCCCCATGGCGCTCGGTATCGGAGCCGGCAGTGAGATGCGTGCCCCCATGGCAAGATCAGTCATCGGCGGATTATTGCTTTCAACATTCTTGACCCTCGTGTTCATCCCGGTGATATACACGCTGTTCGAACGCAAGAAGAAAGCGACTGATAATCCAGAAAAAGGAAAAATCATAAAAGAGTAGCGATCCAAAATACAAAGTCCATAAAAAAAGGTCGGGCAATGCCCGACCTTTTCATTCAGAAACAACTCAAGTTATCTCGACATCGATTTGCCTCGGCTTAATGGATTCTGGTTTGGGTAGATCGATCTTTAACAGACCATCCTTGTAAGATGCCTTGATCTCATCAGCATCCACCTCAGAAGGCAGGGTGATAGTACGGCTGAATTTTCCATAAGCGCGTTCAATACGGTGATAAGTTCTATCCTTGAGCTCGCTCTCCTGTTTGCGCTCACCAGATACTGTAAGTATATTGCCGTGAACAGCAACCTGTATGTCTTCCTTTCTCATACCCGGAATCTCAACTTTCACAATGATCTTGTCTTTGTCTTCTTCAATATCAATGATCGGCGCCCAATACCCTTCTCTTTCTTCGGGGAATCCGCTGAAAAAACTCTTAAAGACCTTATCCATATCAGCTCTTAAATTTAGCATATCTCTAAACGGCTCCCACCGTTCAAGAAATTTATCTGCCATAATTACCTCCTCTACTGATATTTTGACAGAAAAAAATTAAAAAATGTTTATTACTGAGGATTATCCGGCTGTGCAATATCCGTTTTGAAATACAAAACACCGATTTTTTTCTCCCCTATCCTGATACTAAATCCACCCTCGTAATAACCGTCTTTTGACCTGACTACGCATTCAGTGTTATTAAAGATGTCGCTGAAAAATTCACGGCCTAAAGAAGCCCGGTCACTCGAGGCGATTATAAAACCCTGTCCATCTGTAAAATGCACCAGTGATATATCAGCTACCGCATCACGTAATTCGCTGATGACATCATCGAGCGTCGCTATTTCGTCCATTGTCAGCATATCTTCAACATATGAAGAGTGGGCAATGATCTGACCGATACTCTTATACCTTTCAACGCGCAACTCATGCTGGGTTAATGTTTGTTCTTGTTCACTCGTTAGCGCTCCAAAATACAATGCGCCGAACTTTTTCTCTTCGAGTTCTATACTGAAACCGCATTCATAAAACCGATCGCGTTGCCGGACTGCATTATTACCTGGATCAAGGAGCTTTGAATTGTACAGCGCGCCCATTTTCCCGGGATCGCTCGAGGCGATGATGGTATTTTGGTCATCCGTAAAATGTACATAGGTGATCTCTGGTTCGTCCTGTCTGATCTGGTCGATAATCTCACCCAATTTTGCCTCGTCGCACAAAACAAAGGCATTTTTCACATACGATGAGCCAGCGATCAAATTGCCGATTATGGAATACTTGCGCGCCGGAGATTCGATCGTAATTTGCTCGTCAGCTTGGTTTTTGACCCCAAAGAGCACGGGTTCGATTCTTTCCTTGTGGCGCGGATAGTGGATCGTGAAGTAGTACAATAAAGCCACGATCGTACAGGCAATAAGCACACCCAGACCGATATAAAAAATAGCGTGCAGCTTCCTCGTCCGCTTTTTACCGGCCGCTTTCGCTTCTGGCTCCTGGTCAACATCTGCCTGTTCTATGTCATGAGCAGGATGCGCTTTGATCTTGACCCGTGGTTGGGGCACATCAGTGACGATGTTCATCTTTAGAATATGCGATATTTCCCGGCAGCTCTGCGGTCGCTGTCCGGGATCTTTAGACAAACACTTGAGAATAAGATGATCCCAGACTCTGGTAATCTGCGGGTTTATATCGCCGGGCGACAACGGTATTTCCTCTTCTTGCTTGCGCATTATTTCATAATCCGTGTCACCCTGAAAAGGAACCTTTCCGGTCAGAGCTTCATAGATCGTTATGCCGAGCGAATAGATATCGCTGCGCGCGTCGAGTTCTCTACCTCTTACCTGCTCGGGTGACATGTATTTCGGCGTCCCGACCGCAGTCCCGGTCCTTGTAATTTTTTGATCGCTGACCATCTGGGCGATGCCGAAATCAACGAGTTTAGCAGAAGATTTATCAGAAAACATGATGTTCGAGGGTTTGATATCACGGTGCACGATGGACTGGTCATGAGCAAAACCCAGACCTGACAAAAGCCCTCCAAGAACCGGTGAAAAACTATCGATATCAAAAGCGCCGAACTTCTTGATGCGCTGGGCGAGCGTCCGGATCCTTGCATCGTTAATGCCGATACCTTCGATATATTCCATGACAAAAATATACATACCATTATCTTCAAAGAAATTATGGACCGTGACGATATTTGGATGACCGGTCAGCTGCGCGGTCGCCTGTGCTTCACGCAGAAAACGCTCACAGAATTGAGGGTCAGAAGTAAGCGCCGGTTTCATTATTTTGATCGCAACAACCTGATTTATCAACGTGTGGCGAGCCTTGTAAACGGTCGCCATACCACCACTCCCGATCTTGCCGATGATCTCGTACTCTCGGATCCGTTCACCTGGCTCGGGTGTTAATAATGGCAGGGTACTGTCATCATAATACATGGCAGATTATAGCAAAATCAACGAACTTGTAAAGATGATATCGGACGGTTCAAAAGCACGGTTCAGCAGAAAATAAAAAAAGGGGCTCTTTGCAGAGATCTCCCTATGGTTTTCTTGACATTAATGAGCAGATTATTATACTATGAAAGGAGGTTTCCGCCATGCGCAAACTATCGTGTATTTTATTGGCTTTGAATATGATAGTAATCAGCCTGAACGGCTGTCAAACTGAAAAAGCGACTTTTATAACGATCGGCACGGGTGGTGTAACTGGTCTATACTACCCGACCGGTGGTGCACTGAGCCGTATGCTCAATAAACGGGTAAAGGAATTCAAAATCAAAGCGACCGTTGAATCGACAAGCGGATCTGTCTTCAATATCAATGCAGTACTGACCGGCGATATGGAATTCGGCATAGCACAGTCCGACCGTCAGTATCAGGCCTATCAAGGTTTGGCTGAATGGTCCAAAGCTGGCCCCCAGACGAGTTTGAGATCGATCTTCGCCCTTCACCCTGAACCCATAACTCTCGTTGTATCTGAGGATAGCAAGATCGAATCGATCGAAGATCTGAAAGAAAAAAGAATAAATCTCGGGAATCCAGGGTCGGGTCAATTACAGAACTCAAAAGACGTTCTATCAGCCGCCGGTTTTACGGAAAGCGATGTATCTGCAGAATATGTAAAAGCAGTAGAAGCACCGGGTTTACTCCAGGATGAAAGACTCGACGGTTTCTTCTATACTGTGGGTCATCCCAACGGGAATATAAAAGAGGCAACCTCTGGTCGTATTAAAGTGCGCATCGTCCCGATCACGGGTAAAACAAGAGACAGGATGATAGTAAAATACAAGTACTATGCAAAAGCGCTGATACCGCATTCATTCTATCCCCGGGCTTTGAATGCCGAGGATATTCAAACGATCGGTGTTAAGGCGACTTTTATCACATCCAAGAACGTGAGCGAAGATATTGTCTATGCGATCACCAAAGTCGTCTTTGAAAACTTTGAAGAATTCAAGGCCCTTCACCCGGCATATGCGGTGCTCACAAAAGAAAATATGCTTGAGGGTCTATCTGCGCCAGTACATAAAGGAGCGCTGAAATATTACCGGGAAGCTGGTCTTGATAAATTCATCGATCCAGTTTTGATCATCGACTGATCTACTGGGGTCAATGAAGGCGAACCATGATTTAGCCGAAGAAAAAATCAAAGAAGAAACGGGTATCATAAGGGATAAACGGCGCGTCGATAGGATTATCGTCGGCGCTGTTTCGATCAGCTGGGCGCTTTTTCAACTCACTCTGCCCAGATTAATAATCCTCGACAGTGTTACGATCCGGGCGATCCATCTGTGTTTTGCCATCGTGCTTGTTTTTTTGAGCTTACCCTTTGCCAAGCGTTTACGGGCGATAAAATTTATTAATGAAAAAAAGTCTATCCCCTTTTTGGATTTTATTTTCGCCGGTCTGGCGTGTCTTGCAGTCCTGTACATAGTATTTGACTGGACCGGGATATCGATGCGTGCCGGGATCCCGAGCACCAGAGACATGTTCATGAGCGTGCTCCTCATCGTTTTGGTCTTTGAGGCATCACGCCGGGTCATTGGTCTGCCTCTCGTTATTATCGCGGTTTTGTTCACCCTGTATGCCTTTCTTGCACCCCATATGCCAACGGTCTTTGCCCTGCGCGGTGTGTCCTTGGAAAAATATCTCAGTCAGGTCGCTCTGTCAACCGAGGGGATCTATGGCATCCCTCTTGATGTATCAGCCAATACGGTTTTCCTGTTCGTTCTACTCGGATCCATGCTCGAACGCGCCGGAGCGGTCCACTTTTTTAATGATCTTGCGATATCGCTGCTCGGCAAGTACAAAGGAGGACCGGCTAAAGCCGCGGTCGTGGCCAGCGGCTTCACCGGTCTGGTTTCAGGATCGAGCATCGCCAATGTCGTCACGACAGGTACGTTCACGATCCCGCTCATGAAAAAAGTCGGCTATCCAAGCAGGATCGCCGCTGCCACTGAGGTTGCAGCGAGTACAAACGGCCAGCTCATGCCGCCGATCATGGGCGCGGCCGCATTCATCATCGCCGAGTATCTCAGCATACCTTATCTGGATGTGGTAAAAGCCGCCGCAATCCCTGCTTTTGTATCGTACTTCGCTCTTTTTTATATTACTCATCTGGAAGCATCAAAACTCGGTATGAAGGGATTACCAAAATCAGATATCCCGAATTTCTGGGCTGTCATGAAAAATGGCTTCTACTACCTGGTCCCGCTTTTCATGCTTATCTATGAATTGATGGTCATACGCCACACCCCTAAATTGGCTGCTTTTAATGCGATCATCGTCCTCATGATCATCATTATGGTCCGCGCTTTCATCAGAGCCCGGAACGAGAAGAAAAATGTCATTGAGGCGGCGATAAGCGGGTTTAAGACGATCAGCAGCGGCCTTATATCTGGTGCGCGTAATATGCTCTCCGTTGCCCTGGCAACTGCCTGTGCTGGTATCGTCGTCGGCATCGTCACCATGGGTATCGGCAGCATGATCGTGCAGATCGTCGAGATCCTTTCAGCCGGCAATATATTCTTGCTCTTGCTAATAACCGCAATCGCCAGTCTGATAATCGGTATGGGATTACCGACCACAGCCACCTATATCGTCATGGCGTCGATCACCGTACCGGTCATTATAACACTCGGTGCACGCAGCGGGATCGGCTATATCCCGGCTATTGCGGCACATTTATTCTGCTTTTATTTCGGGATCCTCGCTGACGACACACCGCCTGTTGGACTTGCTGCTTACAGTGCAGCAGCGATCGCGAAATCAGACCCGATACGCACCGGCATCAAAGGATTCATGTATGACTTAAGGACTGCGGTCATTCCTTTCATGTTCGTGTTCAATGCCGAGCTCGTGCTCTTTGGCATCAATAATTTGGCTCAGGCACTGCTCATCTTTGTCATGGCCATATTCGGTGCTTTTGCATTCGCCAATGCTGTACAGGGATGGTTTTTGCTCAGAAACAAATGGTATGAGATACCGATATTTCTCGCCGCTTCAGTAATACTCTTCTATCCCGGGATCATTGTAAAAATATTCGGTCTGAATCAAGGTTCGAGATATTACATGTATGCGATCGGCATCGCTTTTTACGCAACAGCGTATCTAATCCAGAAATTCAGGAAATCCTGATTTTATAAAGTGAAGACTGAAGGAAAATCCATCCTGAAACCTTCAGGATTATATTCGCCCCTTTCTTTATTCAGGAGATATTTGCCCTTGTATTTCTTCTCAATGATCATCTTTATCATGTCACAAAGATGGTCTATTTCTTCTTTGCTATTGTAAAGGCCAAAACTCACCCTGATCGTACCGGGGATCTTGGAACGGTCACGGGCGAGGATATACCCCTCAACTCTTTTAGCATCTTCCCGACTGACTCCGAGCAGGCGCTTGACATAGGGGTGTGCGCAAAAACAACCATTACGCACGCCAATACCACCTTCATAGCTCAATATCGCAGCAACCAGAGCATGATCGACATCTTTAATATTCAATGAAATGACACCAAGCCGTGTCTGCGCTTTTTCCGGGTCCGGATCGCCATAAAGAATAACCTCGGGCATTTTAGATAATCTCTCAAGTGCATGTGACGTCAATTTGGCTTCGTGATCGATTATCGACTTAAAACCGATCTCATTTATCAATAGAATGACCTTTGCAAGGGCCACGACACCGATGATATCTGGTGTACCAGCTTCCTCACGATCGGGCAGGTCTTTCCAGTATACATTTTCAAGACTCACAATATCAACCGTACCGCCGCCAACGTGTTGAGGCGCACCGATCTTGAAAATATTCTTCGTGGTAACGAGAACGCCGATACCATAGGGCGCGTACATCTTATGTGCGGAGAATGCGACATAGTCAAGGTGTTCTGGATCATCACTTGGTTTTACGTCGATCGGGCGGTGAGGAGCGAGCTGTGCTGCATCAACGACTATTTGTGCACCAATACCATGCACTTTCCTGGCCAGATCATGGACCGGGTTTATGTATCCGGTGACATTCGAAGCACCGGTAACCGCAACGAGTTGAATCTTACCCCGGTACTTTTCCAGTTTTTCATCGAAGTCTGCAATATTGATCGTACCGTCCGGATTGAGCTCGGCATGAATGACTTCACCGATCTTTCGCCATGGAAGTTCGTTTGAATGATGCTCCATTATCGTCGTCAAAATGATCGGCTTGTCCTCACCTGCCGCAGGACACCGGAACCGGGCGGCGAGCTTATTGATCGCTTCGGTTGTGTTTTTACAGAATATGACACTCGATTTCTCGTCCGCACCCACGAATTCAGCGATTATATGTCTTGCTTCTTCAAAAACCCAGGATGAGATCTGAGATTTGAAACCGGTCCCCCGGTGAACATTCGAATACCATTTGCAGAACTCATCGACTTTCTGCTGCACGGGTAAGAGCGTCGGCGTACTTGAAGCATTGTCAAAATTGACATAACGACGTTTTGAACCGTCCAGGAGCATGACTTCTTCATCCAAGCCAACGATTTTTGTCTGCAAGTCACTCAGTTTCATAGATTTTCCTTGCCTTGTAGGTTCATTATTATATATGTGAAAAAAAGCGCGTCAAGTCTTCCCTTCATCAACTACTGACTACTGGCTTTAGTGGATAATATCCAGGTGCCCGCGCCCCATCAAGTCCAGACGTCATTCTACCTGTCATACCGGTAGGGAAGATATTCAGGTGCCCACATGGAATTTTTCACCAGGCCCCGGAGTTTCTCATCCGAGTGCCGGATGCCGAGTCCAGCATCTCGTGCTTCTTTGGCAACTGCAACGGCAACATTCTCTGACACTTTTCTAATATCATGGATGTCAGGGAGTAAAATCCCTTTTGCCGCATCCTGAAGTGGAACCATTTCTGCCAGAACTTTTGACGCGGCGATGAACATCCTGTCAGTAACACTGGGCGTCATGGAAATGATCGCGCCCAGACCGACTCCCGGGAAGATGTACATATTATTACACTGGGAAATTGTGTGTTCAATACCATTTACCGTGACCGGTGGAAAGGGACTGCCAGTCGCTATAAAACACCTACCATTTGTGGCCCGGTAGGCAACTTCTGGTGTGCATTCGCTCTGTTTGGTGGGATTTGACAAAGCCAATATCACGGGCATTGCGGTATTCGCTGCCATTTGAACAAGAATATCCTCAGTAAATGCATCGGTCTGCCCGGATGCTCCGATAAGCACTGTTGCGCGAGTATTTAACACTGCATCAAAAAGGCCTATTCTATCTGGGTGTTTTAATTTCCAGCCCGATACGCAATTCCTTTTTCGGGCAAATGGCGCCTGATATTCATCAGGCTTCATGTCTTCAAGGACCAATCCATCTTTGTCAATAACATATATCTTTTCTTTGGCATCTGCCAGAGATAACCCCTCCTCTATCAATGCCTGGACCAGGGTGTGCGCAATACCATAACCTGCCTGGCCAAAACCGAAGATGACATAGCGCTGATCCTTTATCCTCTCTTCTTTTCCGCGAACCGCCGATTGTATGACCGCAAGAGCTACCGCACCAGTACCCTGGATATCGTCGTTAAAAGAACATATGCGCTTCTGATACCTTAACAGGATACGCCGCGCATGGTGTTTACCGAAATCTTCCCATTGCAGAAGGGCATGCGGAAAACATCTTTTCACACCCTTTACAAAATCCTCCACTACCGCATCGTATGCGTCACCGGTCAATCTCCGGTGCTTCAGCCCAAGGTATAACGGATCATTGAGCGCCTCTTCCCTATTCGTCCCGACATCGAGCAGGATCGGCAAACACAGTGCCGGATGCAGACCAGCACCAACAACATACAAGCTCGTCTTTCCCACCGGGATAGCCATACCACCGACCCCCTGATCCCCGAGACCTAGTATACGCTCGCCATCGGTTACAACGATCAGGCTGATATTTGAAAACGGAGCATTCGATAATATCTTGTCTATATTTGAAATCTGGTCGGCCGGGATATATAATCCGCGGGGTCGACGGAACATATGGCTATATGTCTTGGCTGCTTCTCCAACGGTCGGTGTGTAGACGATCGGCAACATTTCTCTGGCGTTCTCAAGGACCAAACGGTAAAACAAAGTCTCATTACGATCGAGCAGACCGAGTAAAAAAATGAATTTTTCGATCGGTGATGTTTTCAAAAAATAGTTTTCGCACACCCTGCGCAGCTGTTCAGTCATTGTTGAACTGTGCCGCGGAAGGATACCATAAAGACCGAGCTCTTCTCTTTCTTGTTCGGTAAAAGCCGAGCCCTTGTTATATATGGGATACTCCACTAGTTGCTGCCCGGTAAACGGAACATTAATGTATTTTTCGCCGGTCAGGGGATCGATCTGGATCGAGAATTTTCTCATGCATTCCTCCTCTAAAATTTCGTAATCAGTGATTTAACGGATTTTAACGATCTTTCGAACCAAAGTACCATGATCTTCTATAAAATAAATGCCCGGGCAAAGACATAAAGGATCGACGAGCCTCCCGGTGATATCGAAAACGCGATATTCCTGCGCCTGAGGTAAAAACAGCGGTCCGGTAAGGATCGTGGCTCCAAGGGCCTTGTGTTCGAGCCCGCTTACTGGTTTTTGTGCAAGACCCAGTTCAGTATCAAGATTACCAAAGATATCATAATTACCATTATTGAATTGATGCCAGGTAACAAAACACCGGGTACTATTCATCGCTACGGCCGGGTAATCACGGGTACAGCTGGCCGTATCTGATATCGGAAAATTCGTACCGATAAGTTCACCAGCCATGGATAGCCACTGACCGTAAATAGCATAGTTCTGATTCCACACGACAAGGAAATCACTATCACCTGCACAGACGCGCGGCAAGTACTGGTAAGCAGAACCAGTGGCGATCGGAATAACGTCGCCGAGCATCGCGCCCTGGGTAGAAACAATCTGTCCGTATACATCATCATCATAATAAGGTGATGGTTCATGCCAGACAACCAGATAACTGCTGTCCCCAAAGGCGATGTCAGGTTCTAACAGAGCACCTTGGGTCAGCACCCTTATAGGCAGTTCATGACCCTCAGGCTGACATGCAGTACTGATAAAACGACCGAAAAGACCGGCCGGCGTATAATCGTAGTTATACCAGACCGCAAAGAAACGCTGTCCGTCAAAAGCAACCGCCGGCCTGTATTCACAATAAGCATCCATCCCAAAGAATACGCCTGAGTCAAGGACCACGCCATCCGGAGTAACCCTTGCCGCTTGAACCTTGTGTGCGCCGCCAAAAGTCCCGTCTGACCAGACGACAAGGTAATTTTCTGCGCCAAAAACAACATCCGGTTCGCGTGACACGCTGCTGTCCACTTTTACTGGCACGGTACCCAATATTTGAAGCTCTGGAGTGACCCGCACTCCGATGATATCACCGATATTTCAGCAGCCGTACCTGAAAACAAAGAGAAGATTCTGGCCGTCATAAGCAGTGCGGAGACCATACGTTGAATACCCCTGGTAAAAAAACACCCCTGCAGTATCAATAACTCCACCGTCTGGTCTTACGCGTGCTCCGTATATCGACATGCCCTGGCGGAAATCAGACCAGAAAACATAGTACAGGCTGTCAACATATATCACGCTTGGCTGAAACTGCTGCTCCTGGTCTCCGCAAACTAAAAAATCGCCGTTTATAAGCATCAGACAAATATTAAGTATGAGCATTCTATCCTCGGTACATCAAAGACTATATGAAGATGGCGTCAAGTCAAGGGGTGAAACGCGAAAAGTATGAAACACCGGATCAGCCACTTATGATTTTTTCCAGACGCGTAATACGGTCCTCCAGGACTTTCTTTTCCTCCTGGAGATCCTGCAGTTCTTGCGCTTGCATCTTCAGGATCTCGACCAGATATACGGGGATACGTTCGTATTTGATCCCTTCAGGCCTCCCTTCTCGGTATATCACAAGATCCTTCAAACCAAGCGAATCAAATGTTTCCGCGATATACCCGATCTCCTGTTCACCGCTCAGCTCATCGATATAGCAGTTGGGCGAAAGATCGAGTATTTTCATGAAATCAGCGACGAGAGTCTGGATATCGTTTTTAAAACGGCGCGATGACGTTTCATAACACAGCCTATTATTATACCAGCGCACAACTGAACCGCTTGAAGTTCCGTTCATTTCATAAATATATACGCGGCCGTCGACATGGAGGCGCTCGTAAGGACTGGTCGTTCCGATACCCACCTTGCCATCAACGATGAGGTTATCTGAACCCGGGCTCCATGTGCCGCCAATATGAATACCGCCGAGTGCGTATATATCGTCTTCGACCTTTAGTTCATCAGACATACAGGTCTGGCCGCGAACATACAGATCCCACGAGCTTGAACTGCTTCCCTGACCGATCATTAGCTTTTCGCAGAGGATATCACCAGCCACATCAAGATCCGACCAGGCGGTCGTCTTACCAACGGCTATCTTGCCATCGACGATCAGATTATCAGTACCCGGATCACCAATCCCCCCGATATGGATACCGCCAAGAGCAACAAGATAATCCTCGGCATATATCTGCCCGCTGGTCTGGATCTCATAATTGCCAAAATCATACATGCCCTGTCTTATCACACCATCGACCCTGAGCGGACACGGTACATGGATACCAGCGGGGTATTTGTTATCTTTATTCAATATCAACCACGTATCAGATGGAACCTGCGCATCACCAAAGTTTATGACCGCCAACAAAACCATAAAATATTCAATTACCCGGATAATGCTCTTGCTCTGCATGATAATCTCCTTTCATTAAATTGGTATATGACCATATCGACAACCAAAAGACTTATCTCTGTCTTTTCGCTTTATGAATGAGGATGTATTCCTTGGCTAATTTACCGATTTCGTGAGCAATATCCTCGGACAGGTGCACATTCTCAAGATATTCCGAAGATACATCGCTCGACTTTTCATAGGTGGCTTCGAGAATCGCCAGATCAGCATCTTTTACCAATTCCTTTAAGGGCGCGCTCTTACCTGTGTCACCACTCAACGCCACGATTTCTCCGCCGGCAGTTAACCGGTAACTCAGGGCAGGTAATTGAGAAGTAATCCCGATGGTCTTGATACTACCGCAGTGCACAGCTTTGTGTGCTTTTATGATCATACCCGCGATATCGACAGTCTGTCCCGGCTTCAGATATTCAACAGCAAACTGGTAGGGACTCGTTGTCGAGTATTTCCGCAGATAACAATCGACCAGGCACCGGACCTCTTCACAATTTTCAGGTGCCGCGATCTTGAGCAAACCCTTTCGACCGATCATGCGCATAAATCCCAGCAGCGAGTAAAGACCTCCGATGTGATCAAAATGACCGTGCGTGATAATTATCCCTTTTAATCTCTCCCAGGTAAATGCGCGTGACCAAAGGTCACGCAAAACCCCGTCACCTGCATCGACCAAAATACTCCCCTTTTTACTGCTGACGAGTACTTGCTGAGCCACACCTGCTTCTGAATATAAAATATCGACCTTGAGGTGTTTACCGCGCCAGCAAATAGAAGTTTTTTCCTTGGTATTATTCTCTGTCATAACGCAATCCCTGATTCAATAGAGAATAGGTA
>Ga0307426_1000090_pt1 | contig 53974 bp, 53 predicted proteins | sample SalMarWE160340MG_FD_202165 | JGI IMG/M metagenome (GOLD analysis project Ga0307426, IMG submission 202165) | Salt marsh sediment microbial communities from the Plum Island Ecosystem LTER, Massachusetts, United States - WE1603-40 | ecosystem: Environmental > Aquatic > Marine > Intertidal zone >... | reverse complement strand
ATATCGCCGACGGCATAGCGCGAGGTGTGGCCGGCGAACGGCACGGGCTCGTCGAGCTCGAGAATCTCGATCTCCGGCTTGGCGCCGCCTTCGATGCGTACCAGATCAGCCATGTCGAAATAGCGGTCGGGGCTGTGCTGGGGCTCGAGATAGGCGCGCAGCTCGGAAGGACGCGCTACCGTCGCCGACAAGCCCAGCGTTACGAGAGCCGGCCGGAGCGTGCGCAGCCGCGCCACGTCGAGCGCCAGCAGATCGCCGCGCTTGGACGCGCTCAGCGCGTGCAGCTCGTCGAGGATGATGGTGTCGAGAGCGGCGAAGAGGCGTGCGCAATCGGGGTGGCTCAGCAGAAGCGTGAGCTGCTCCGGCGTGGTCATGAGAATGTCGGGCGGGCGCGTGCGCTGTCTTTGCCGGCGGCTCACCGGCGTGTCGCCGGTGCGAGTCTCGGTGCGGATCGCCAGGCCCATCTCGGCGATGGGTGCGCTCACGTTGCGCGCCACGTCGACGGCAAGCGCCTTCAACGGCGAGATGTACAGCGTGTGGAGGCTGCGATCCCTGCTCCTGCGCTCGCTTTGCGCCAGGCTCAGGAGACTGGGCAGAAAGCCTGCGAGCGTCTTGCCCGCGCCCGTCGGAGCGATGAGGAGCGTGGACCGGCGCTGCGCCACCGCCTCGACCAGCGCCAGCTGGTGGGCGCGCGGGGTCCATCCGCGCGCGGCAAACCACTGGGCAAAAGGTTGGGGCAGCGCCGGCGCGAGCGCGCGGCCGCCGCGCTCGGACGCAGGGCGCGGCTTGAGAGCTTTAACTGTAACTGTCTGCTCCTCCTCCATGCTGCGGCCCCTGTGCCGACGCGGCTCTTGGGTCGAAACCGGCTGGCAACTATGCTAAGGGCCGATTATGCCAGGGGCCGACCGGCACGTCACAGGCGGTGCGTGCGGACAATTCGGCCTGGGTCTGGCGCGTACGCCAAGGGAGCTCAAACGCGATGAACCTCGACACGTTCTTAGGTGGCAGCCCTCTCGGGGTCATCATCCGGCTCGTCCTGCTGTCGATCGTGGTCGGCGTCGTGCTCTCTGCGCTCGGCATCACGCCCGACAACTTCTTCTACCAGATCAACTTGCTGCTGCGGCGCATCTATGACCTGGGCTTCGGCGTGTTCGAGTGGGTCCTGGGCTACCTGGTGCTGGGCGCCATGGTGGTCGTGCCGATCTGGTTGATTGCACGCCTGATCAAGACCGCCTGGCGCTCCAAAGAGCCGCGGTGAGCGGGCGCTTTCAAGCGTCGAGCTGCTTTGATGCCCAGGCTTCCGCGTCGCGCCCGATGAAATCGGCGATTGCCGCGGCGTTGGCGTCGCGCACCGCCTGCGTCATGTAATTCTTGATGCGTCTTATAAGTCCCGGCCCTTCGTAGATGAGCCCGGTATAGAGCTGAACGAGGGTGGCGCCTGCTCCGATCTTTGCCAGCGCCGCCGCGCCGCTGTCGACGCCGCCGATACCGATGAGCGGGATCTTCCCTTGCGTTGCCTGGTAGACCCGCGCCAGCATGATGGTCGAGCGCTCAAACAGCGGTCGGCCGGATAGTCCGCCGGCCTCGCGCGCGATCGGCCCGGTGATGCCGCGGCGCGATACGGTCGTGTTCGAGATGGCGATACCGTCGACGCCGCGCGCGACCAGAATTTCAACGATTGCGGGAAGGTCTGCCTCGGCGATGTCGGGGGAGAGCTTGATGACGAGCGGGCGCGTGGGCTTGACGGCGGCCACGTGCTTTGCGCGCGCATCGAGCAGGCGCTTGAGCAGTTCGTCGAGCGCCTGCGGCTCGTGCAGGTCGCGCAAGCCCGGCGTGTTGGGCGAGGAAATGTTGACGGAGAAGTAGCTTGCAACGTCATAAAAGACATCGAGCCCCTGCACGTAGTCGGCGACACGGTCCTCGGAGTCCCGGTTGGCGCCGATGTTGACCCCGATAACTCCATCCTTTGTCCTATGACGCAAACGCGAGAGTGCCGCGCGCTGACCGCCGTTGTTGAAGCCCAGACGATTTATGACGGCGCGATCGCGTGGCAGCCGGAAGACGCGTGGACGCGGGTTCCCGCTCTGCGGCAGAGGCGTCGTCGTTCCCACCTCGGCGAACCCGCAGCCGAGCGCCAGGATCGCGTCGGGCACGCGCGCGTCCTTGTCGAATCCGGCCGCAATGCCCAGCGGATTGGCCAGCGTGAGCCCGGCAAAGCGCAAGGTCAGGCAAGGATGATCAGGCCTGCGGCAGTGGGGAAAAAGACCCAGCTCCAATGCCTTGAGGGTAAGCTCGTGCGCCTCCTCCGGCGCCAGCCTTGCCAGCAGCCGCGGCGTGAGGTCGGCAATTCGGTTCAGCATTGCCTCAAGTCCTCGGGGACGATTGGAACCCCGTCGGCGTCCAAATTCAGCGCGTAGGTCGCCCGCGCGAGCGCCGTCGGCAGAGCGGCGTAAAGGTGGGGAAAGAGATCACCTCCGCGCGAGCGTTCCCACTTGAGGTCATGCCCGAGCGCGTCGGTGTCGAATTGAACCAGCACGAGATCCGCTTGTCCTTTGAAGTGTCTGGCTAGCGTTCCTGCGAGTTGATGCCAAGCCGAAAGGTGCACGAAGCCGTCCCTGAGATCATCATCAGACCCTTTGAACGCACCAGACCTGCGCGCTTTATCCCACGCGCTGCGGGCGGCGACCTTGAAAACGAACCGGGGTCCACTGAGATTCATCGTTGCTCCGCCTGTGTCGGCTGGGCAAGCCTACACGGTCGCTGCGCTATCGCGTCGCGTCAACAACTCGAAGTGCCCTCGTCGTCTTGTCTCATTTCCTCAACACCGGCTCCGATTTGTACCGAGGTACGCGACCTTTTCCGACAAGGCGTCTGTCGCGATCAGTTTAGTCATGTTACCTTCACAGACCTCCTGGGGGGCTGGGTCGCACGCACTCGTCGCGTGTCAAAGCAATGATGAAAAAGAAGATCAATGTTCTCAGGTCTACCAACAGCGTCCCTCACCGTAGCCGACCTGTTCTCGTCACCGTTCCACTTCTCGGTTCCCTGCTATCAGAGGCCGTATTCCTGGACCATCGCCGAGGCTGGCCAGCTTCTGGAGGATGTCCTGGCGGCGGCCGGCATCGGCGCCGTTGAGGAGTCGGACTATTTTCTCGGCGCCATCCTTTTGCTTGACGGCTCGGGCGGGGAGTTGCCGCGCGGACGCGACAGGGAGCCGCGCCTCTTCGAGATCGTCGACGGGCAGCAGCGCCTCGTGACGCTGGCAATCCTGGCGGCCGCGCTGCGCGATCTTGGCACCGAGAAATGGCGATGGGGGGTGCGCAACAGGCTCGATCACCTGGTCTGCGCCGACGCCGCCGCGATGCGGTCGAAGGGCACGCGCTTCCGCATCGAGTTGCGCTCGCGCGAGCAGGGCTTTCTCGAGAGCTACGTGCAGACGCGCGGCACCTGCGGTACGAAGCCGGTCCAGGAGGATCCCAGCGAGGCGGAGGAACGCCTCTGCGCAGTGCGCGATCACTTCATGAGCGAGCTTTGCCTTCTCGACGAGGGCGACCGCAGACGTCTTGCCGACTATTTGTGCGACCGCTGTCATTTCGTGGTTGTTCTCACTCGCGACATCGACCGGGCGCATCGCCTGTTCACGGTTTTGAACCAGCGCGGCCGCATTCTGCAGCGCAACGACATCCTGAAGGCCGAGCTCTTGAAAAGCGTGGCACCTGGCCGCCTCGAGGATACGCTGGCGCAATGGGAGAGCGCCGCCCAGCTGCTGGGCGGCAGCTTCGAGCCGTTCTTCAGTCACGTCTTCAATATCTACGGTCGCGGAGAGTCGAAGATCATCGCCGGCGTGCGTCGCGCCATCGAAGAGACGGGCGGGCCAGAGCAGTTCCTGCAGACCGTGCTCGCCCCGCTTTCGCAGGCCTATCATCGCGTGCGCCGGGCGGCCGATGTCGAAACCAACATCGACGCGGAAGCCCGCCGCTACCTGGTTTATCTGGGGCGTCTTGCGGAGGGCGATTGGGCACCGGCCGCCATGCTAGCCCTGCAGCAGTACGCCGACGACCCGGCGCGCGGCAATCTGCTGCTCAAAGAGATCGACCGGCTCGCCCACCTTCTGCGCTTGTTGTGCATGGGGACCGGCAAGCGCGTGCGCAGATTTGCAGCCGTGGTCGAGCTGATCAAGTCGCACGCGCCGGTGAGGCCTGGCGAGGGGCCGTTCAAGCTGACGCGCGACGAGATCCGCAACATCGGCTACCACCTGCGTAGCCTCTATCGGCGCGATCAACAGGTCTGCAAACTGCTGCTCCTGCGGCTCAACGACGAGATATCGCGCAGCACAACCGTGCTTGATCCGCGCGACTACAGCGTCGAGCACGTGCTGCCGCAGCGTCCGGCCTCCGTCAGCGAATGGCGCCGCTGGTTCGCCGATGCCGAGGAGCGCGAGATCTGCACCGAAAGTCTCGGCAACCTCGTCGTCGTCACGCAGAAGCAGAACGACCGCGCGCGCAATCAGGATTTCTCGCGCAAGCAGGAGATTTACCGCGGCACGGTCGACGATCCGCCCGTTCTGGCGATCACGCGCGATGCGGTCGAGACCGACGTCTGGCGCGCGGCCGAGATCCGCGCGCGCGAGGCGAGGCTCTTTGCATTCATTCGCGACATCTGGTCGATCGAGGTGAACGGCAAGCAGGGTGTCCGCGCCGAGCAGCAGAGAAGCGCTTCGCGGATGCCGCTGACAAGCGACGTGGCCTGAGCGGGCCCGTTGCACGCCGACGTGACGCGGCTCAGGCGGCGGCGACGAGTTCGCCCTTCAAGGCCTTGTCGATGAGGGCGCGCGTTTCCGCGACGCCGTAAAGCTCGATGAAGCCGCCGAAGCGCGGGCCCTGCGACTGCCCGAGCAGCACCTCGTAGATCGCCCTGAACCAGTCGCGTAAGTTGTCGGCAAAGCCGTTCGCCTTGCCCGTCTCGTAGACGATCGTCTGCAGCTCCTCGGCGCTTGCATCGGGGCCGGCCTTGGCGAGCGCTGCGCTGAGCGCAGCGAGCGCGTTGCGCTCCGTCTCGGTAGGTGGGCGGAATTGCTTCGTCGGTTTGACGAAGTCCTCATAGTAGCGCACCGCGTAGCCGACCAGATGGTCGAGCAGCGGGTGCTCCTGCGGGCTCGCGTCGGGCGAGTGCTTCTTGATGAAGCCCCAGAGCACCTCCTTGTCGTGCGCGTTCGACGCCGACACGAGGTTCAAGAGCAGGCCGAACGTGACGGGCAGCTCCGCGGCGGGTGGCGCACCGGCGTGGACATGCCACAGCGGGTTGTCGAGCTGCTTGGGCACGTCCTGGCCGGGATAGGCCGTGATCAGCTGCAGATAGTCGTCGACCGCGCGCGGAATGACGTCGAAGTAGAGTCGCTTGGCCGAGCGCGGCTTCTGGAACATGAAAAGCGACAGGCTTTCGGGGCTGGCGTACCTGAGCCACTCGTCGATGGTCAGCCCGTTGCCCTTCGACTTGGAGATCTTCTCGCCCTTGTCGTCGAGGAACAGCTCGTAGTTGAAGCCTTCGGGCGGCGTGCCGCCGAGTGCCCTGCAGATGCGCGACGACAGCGTTACGGACTCGATCAGGTCCTTGCCCGCCATTTCGTAGTCGACCTGAAGCGCGGTCCACCGCAGCGCCCAGTCGGCCTTCCACTGGCACTTGACGTGTCCGCCCGTGACGGGCGTCTCCACCTTCTTGCCGGTCTCGGGGTCGACGTAGACGACGGTGCCCTTTTTCGGGTGGCGCGCGACCATCGGCACCTGCAGCACGCGGCCGCTGCGCGGACATACGGGAAGGAACGGCGAGTAGGTGGCGCGCCGCTCAGGGCCCAGCGTCGGCAAGATGATGTCCATCACCTTGTCGTAGGCCTTGAGCATCCGCAAAAGCGTCTCGTCGAATTGCCCGGACGTGTAGGCCTCCGTCGCCGACATGAACTCGTAGGCGAAGCCGAAACGGTCGAGGAAGTCGCGCAGCATTGCGTTGTTGTGGTGCGCGAAGCTTTTGAATTTGCCGAACGGGTCGGGCACCTTGGTCAGCGGCTTGTCGAGCGCGGCCTGCAGCATCTCCTGGTTGGGCACGTTGCCCGGCACCTTGCGCAGGCCGTCCATGTCATCGGAGAAGCAGATGAGCCGCGTTGCGCGCTTGCCCTCGGTCAGCACCTCGAAGGCGTGGCGCACCATGCTGGTGCGCGCGACCTCGCCGAAGGTGCCGATGTGCGGAAGGCCGGAGGGCCCGTAGCCGGTCTCGAAAATGACCGTCTTCTCACTTCCGCCCTTGAGCTTGTCGAGGCGTGCGATCAGTCGGCGGGCCTCCTCGAAGGGCCACGCCTTCGCCTCCTTGAGGGCGGCGGCGAGAGCAGGGTCGGTCGGCGATGTCATCTAGCTACGGTTTGTTGCGAGGAATGGCACGGCGGCCCCGGCGGGCGGCTGCGAGTGGCCGGAACCCTAGTGCGAGATCGATCCTGATGGAAGCGCCAAAGCAGGCCCTTTTGCAGTGCTCGCTGTCGCTCTCAGGCCGGCCCGCCGCGCCGTCCCTTTGCGTTCCTTCGCCGAGCCGTCATGACGCGCCGCGCGTTGTGCGCTAGATTGCGGCGCAGCCAGTTTCGGAGGTCGCGATGACGCAACAACTCACGCCGCAGGAAGCGCTGATCTACACCATGGTGACCGCGGCGGCCGTCGATCGGCAGATCCGCGAGGAGGAGCTATCGCGCATCGGCGTGCTCGTCCGCGAGCTGCCGGTGTTCCGCGATTTCAAAGGCGACTGGCTGAACCGCGAGGCGAAGGATTGCCGCAATATCCTCGCAAAGCCCGAAGGCGTGCACCGGGTATTGGAGCTCGTCAGCGCCGGCCTGCCCGAGAGTCTGCACGAGACCGCGTATGTGCTCGCGGCCGAGGTGGTGGCGAGCGATCTTGCCGTTAAGGAGGCAGAAGTGGACTTCCTGGAGCTGCTCGCCGAAGAGCTCGGCCTCGACGAGCTGATCTGCGCTGCGCTGGAGCGCGGGGCCGGCGCCCGGCACCACACCGCGTGAGCGCAGTAGATCGGGCACGGACCGCCAATGCGCCGCCTGCCGCCACAAAAGCTCTCGCGTTTGGGCCGGCGACTACGTTACAATGTACCACAGTCGTGCCGGCTGCGGTGCGCCAAACACCAACAACATGGGCAGCAGATGCCCCTATAGGGAGAAGATGATGAGATCGCTTTTCACGACCCTCACGGTTGCGTGCGCGCTGGCCGCGCTCGCCGTCTCAGCACAGGCGGCAAGCCTTACCTCAGGCAAGAAGCTGGAGGTCAACGTGGACCCCGACAAGGTCGCCGAGGAGACCGCCGCCCTGTGGAAGCGCTTCGGCGGCTGGTGCGCGATTGCCGAGTGGCATCCGGCCGTGAAGAGCTGCGAGGAGACCAAGGAAGGCGACGACGTCTACCGCGTGTTGACGCTGCAGGATGGCGCGACCATCAAGGAGAAGCTGCTCGACCAGTCGGGCGTGAGCTACCGCTACGCGATCGTGGAAAGCCCGCTGCCGGTCAAGAACTACGAGGCGCAATTTTCAATTGTGCCCGACGATGACGACCTCGACGAGGTCAACATCGTCTGGGCGGCGACCTACGATGCCGCCGACGGCAAGGACGACAAGGATGCGCGAAACACGATCGACGGCATTTTCAAGGACGGCATCAGCAATATCGAGTCGATGCTCGGCGGCAGCAAAGACGACGACGATAAGGACAAGGACTGAGCGGCTTCCGCACATTGCGGACGCATCTGAGGGCCCGCGGGCACGAACCCGCTGGCCCCTGATCATTTTGCCGAAGCGACCTCGCTTGCGAACGCGGCAACGGCATCGGCCGCAGCGGCCATGTTTCCCGCACGCGTGAAGCCGCTGCCGCCGCGCGGGCCCAGGTCATGGTCGCCGTCGCCGGCCCAATGAAAGCGGATCGCACCGGCAAGCCCATAGCTTTTGACCTCGCCCTGCATGCCGAACGGATCGCGTACGCCCTGCACGATGAGCGCCGGACAGCGCAGGTTCTCTAGGTGCGCGGTGCGCAGCCGCTCCGGCTTGCCCGGCGGGTGGAAGGGGTAGCCGAGGCACACCAGCCCCGCGATGTGGCCGTCCGCAAATAGCTGCTCGGCACACAGGCTGGCGACGCGCCCGCCCATGGACTTGCCGCCGATCAGCAGTTTCTGCCCCGGTGGCAGACGGCGGTGAAGGCTCTGCACCGCACCGATGTATTCGCCGACGAGCCGATCGGCCTTGGGAGGCGGTCGGCGGCTGCCCCCCTCGCGCCTTGCCGCCATATATGCGAACTCGAATCGGGAAACGCGCATGTCTCGCTCCGTGAGCAGGTGCGTCATCGTCTCGAGAAAGGGGCTCGTCATCGGTGCGCCGGCCCCGTGTGCCAGCAGCAGGTGGCACGGCGCTGCCGCCGGTCCCTCGGTGAGGATCTCGTTCATGGAACCTCAACATTCCCGGTTGAACCTCGGTCAAATGAGACGGAACCCCACGATGACGGTGGAACAGGCGTCTTCCGGGGGCTCGCTTTTTGCCCGAACAGGCATAGTATCGCCCAAGCTTTGCCATGCTATGGGGGGAACGCGATGCGACGCGCCCGACGCCAATACTCTGTAGCGTTTCTCATTGTCATCGGAATTGCGGTGCCGGCTGCGATGGTGACGGCTGAGCCGGCCTTGCAGGTTCCCGCACCGGTTGAGGTGCGGAGGGACGCCGTTCCGGTCCCGGAGCGCAAGCCCGATGTCCCGCCGGAGCAGAAGCAAGCCCGCAAGAAGTCGCGCAGCAAAGAAGTTGCCAAGTACTTGTTCGGCGCCAAGAGGACGGCGGCGGCGCTGGCGCCGCGCGCCATCGGCTGGTACGCCAAGGGGTGTCTTGCCGGGGGTGAGCACCTTTCCGATGCGGGGCCGGCGTGGCAGACGATGCGCCCCTCGCGCAACCGTGCCTGGGGTCACCCCAGGCTGATCGCGCTGGTCAAGCGTTTGGCGACGGAGGCGCAGCGCGAGGACGGCTGGCCAGGGCTGCTCGTCGGCGACATTTCTCAGCCGCGCGGCGGCCCGATGCTGTCCGGTCACGCGAGCCATCAGGTCGGATTGGACGCAGACATCTGGCTGAACCCGATGCCCGATCGGATACTGACGCGCCAGGAGCGTGAGGAAATTTCCGCGCAGACGATGCTCGACGAGACCCGGCTCGCCGTCGATCCCAAAGTGTTCACCGACAGGCACGTTGCGCTTATCCGACGCGCCGCATCCTACACGGAGGTGCAGCGCATCTTCGTGCACCCCGCGATCAAGAAGGCGCTATGCGAGCGGGCTGGCAAGGACCGCCGCTGGCTGGCGAAGGTGCGCCCGTTGTGGGGCCACCACTATCACTTCCACATCCGCATTTACTGCCCCAACGGCGGCTGCCGGGCGCAGCCTGCCGTCCATGGTGACGACGGGTGCGGTCGTGAGGTGGACAATTGGCTGAAGAGCATTGCGAAGTCGCTGAAGGCCGAGCCGGCGCCCGAGACGGCGAAGACGTGGGTTCCGCCCAGCGAGCGGCGCAAGATCACGATGGCACAGCTGCCCGACGAGTGCGGCAGGGTGCTCGACAGCCCCGGGGTTGCCCTGGCCGCGGAGGATCTGCCCGAGCCCAAGCCGCAACCGGCACAAACGACGGCGCGGCAGTAGACTGCCCCTTGCTCAGGGCGCCGCGGCAACACCGGTGGGCATCGGGCACGACAGGCCGGTGCCGCCCAGGCCGCAATAACCGCTGGGGACTTTCGCCAGGTACTGCTGGTGGTAGTCCTCGGCGAAGTAGAACGGCGGCGCGGCCACGATCTCGGTGGTGATGGGACCGAACCCGCTCGCGCTCAGCATCTTCTGATAGGCGTCCTTTGAGGCCTCGGCGGCGCGGCGCTGAGCCTCGCTGAACGTATAGATGCCGGAGCGGTACTGCGTCCCCACGTCGTTGCCCTGCCGCATGCCCTGGGTCGGGTCGTGGCTCTCCCAGAAGGCCTTAAGAAGCGTATCGTAGCTGATGCGCTCAGGCTCGTAGACGACGAGCACCACCTCGTTGTGGCCGGTCAGCCCGGAGCAGACCTCCTGGTAGGTCGGGTTCGGCGTCAGGCCGCCCGCGTAGCCGACGGCGGTGATCCAGATGCCCGGCCCGAGGCTCCAGAGCTTGCGCTCCGCACCCCAGAAACAGCCCAAGCCGAACATCGCCTTCTCCGTGCCCTCCGGGTAAGGACCCTTGAGGGGGCGGGAGAGGACGTAGTGCTCGTCGGCGGTTGCAATGGGGTCGGGACGGCCGGGAAGGGCGGTTTCGGCGGTCGGCATCATGGTCTTGTCTTTGCGGAAAAGCATAAGGATCACCCGGGCTTTTGAACGCTGATGGCCCTGATATAGTGCCTCTCGAGGGAGTAAGGCAGCCCCTCTTCGTCGTCATGTTGTCGTGATCGGCGGGATGATGGGCAAGCCGCAAGGGGAGCGTCAACCATGGCCGATGCGATGACGGCGACGGGTCAGGTCCCGGCAGGCACGCCGGCCAAGGCCGAGCAGACCGTCTATGAGGCCGCAGGTGCGCGCAAGCTGGCATTCTCCTTCGTCTTTCTGCTGTTGCTGCCGTTCCTCGCAAGCCTGCCCGCGATGCTCTTCTGGCGATTGTCGCAGGGTCATTGGGTGGGAACGCTGGGCCTTATCGTGCTGGCGCTCGGCTTTGCCTTCATCATGTTCCTGGTCGTCGTGGAGCTCATGCAGTCATTGAGATCGCGCGTCGAGGTGGGCGACAGATCGGTCAAGCTGACGCTGCCCTCCGGTCGCGGTCCCACGCCCGTGCTGCGCTACGCGACCCACGACATCTCCTATGATCAGATCAAGGCCGTGGAGACCCGCCGCGAGATTTACGGCGGCTCTCTGGCACCCGTGCTGCTTCACGGTGCCCGCCTCATTCTGAAGGACGACCGCATCGTCAAGCTCGGCTACGTGAGCGAGGCCAACACCGACCCCTGCTTTCCTTTCCCCCAGATCGCGCAGCAGATCGCAACGCGTGCCGGGCTAACCGTCATCGATCGCGGCAACGTGCGCCGCTCGGTTCAGAAGAAGTTCTTTGGCCTCAAGACGGAGATCGTGGACGAGGCGGAAGGGCCGGTCGAGCAGTCGGAGATCGACGCGCTCAATGCGAGCCATCGCCGTTGGGTGATGCGCCTGATCTGGCTTCTCGTTGCGCTCGTCGTGGCGGGTATCGCGCTCAACATCAACTTTCCGCCGAGCAGCGGCTTGCCGCCGGCGCTCAACAGCCTCAAGAGCTTGGTCCTTCCCGCTGGCGTTGTCGGGGGCGGGGGCTAGCACGCGCCTCAGTTGACGTGGATCTTGAACACTTCGCGGCGCCTGCCGAGGAAGCCGCAAAAGATCGCCAGCGCCCCGAACAGGACGGGCGTTGCCAGACCGAGCACACTCGTTATGACGGGGTCCCAGACCCAGGGAAACGTTGCCGTTTTGACGGCTTGGCGCGCCGCGGCCAGCGAGGCGGGCGCCAGATCCTGCCAGTAGCCGATCACGGGCGTCGAGTTGAAGGCTCCCGTGCCGTTGAGCGCGGGCGTGGCATCCGTCACCAGGGAGACGACGGCAACCAAGGCAAAGACGCTGGCGAGAAATCGCAGAGCGGTCATGCAACACCCATGGTCTTGTGCAGGCTCTGAAGCGCGGCGACGGCATCCTGGCCTGCAAACAGGAAGGCGTCCACACCCGCCTGGCGCAAGGCCGCCTCATCGTCTCCCGGAGCCCCCGCCATCAGCACGTGCTTGGCGCCGGCAGCCTTGAGAGCCTTGGCGGCTGCCTTGGCCTCTTGGGCGTAGATCGCATCGGAGGAGCACAGGCATGCGACGTCTGCGCCTGAAGACTTGAATGCATCGGTTGCGGCTTGCGCATCCTTGTAGCCGTCGCTCGTCAGTCCCTCGATGCCGCCCGCGGCAAGGAGGTTCCAGACCCAGGTCGATCGCCGGTTGTGGTCGACGATCTCGCCGAGGTTGGCCAGGAACACGCGCGGGCGCTTGCCTGTCTTGGCGGTGTAGGTGTCAGCGGCATCGCGCAACGCCTCGAACGGCTCGGCCAGCCGGTGCGCGGTCAGGGGCCGCACCTGCAGCTTGCCCGGCAAAGCCGGTGCTGCGGGGCGCGGCGTGATCTTGACGCCGTCCTCGTTCAGGTGCGGGAAGACGGAGACGCCCGTCAGCTCCAGGCGTCCCGTGGCGATCGCCTTGGCGCGCGCCTCGGCGACGTGCGCAATCTGGTCTTGCAGGGCGTCGGACGACAGCGCGGCCACTATGCCGCCTTTTGCCTCGATTTCCTGGAACAGCGCCCAGGCCTTTTCGGCCAGCGCCTCAGTGAGGCGCTCCACGTACCAGGAGCCGCCCGCGGGATCGACGACGCGCCCCAGGCCCGATTCCTCCTGCAGCACGAGCTGCGTGTTGCGCGCGATGCGCCTAGCAAACTTGTCCGGCACGCCGAGCGCGTAGGTGTAGTGCAGGACCGTGACGGCGTTGGCGCCGCCGAAGGCTGCCGCGGCACATGCCGCGGTCGTGCGCAGCATGTTGGTCCACGGATCGCGCTTGGCCATCATGCGCGCCGACGTGACGGCGCTGATGTGCATGCCAGCAGCGGATGCCTTGGAGGCCTCGGCGATGCGCGCGATGATGGTGCGGGCTGCGCGCAGCTTGGCGGCGTTGAGGAAGAGATCGGTATCGACGGCGAGCGCGAACGCAATGGCGGTGAACGCGTCGGCCGGCGCGACGCCGTTGGCTTCGAAGGCGCGCAAGTAGGCGACGAGCGATGCGGCGAGAAAGGCCAGCTCCTGCGCCTCGCTGGCGCCGGCCTCGTGCGGGACGGTGGCATCGACCAGAACGGTCGTCAGGCGGACGCCGCTGTCCTTTGCCTCGCCGGCGAGCTTGACGGCGTCTGCGAGCGCTTCGTCCAGTGGTGGGCCCGCCGTACCGAAGCGCGCAAGTGCGCCCACGGGATCCACGTTGAGGTGCGAGGTGGCCGCGCCCGACTTGGGCTTGAGCGCTTTGAGCGCTGCGAGGAAATGGCGAGCTGTTGCTGCTGCGTCGATGCCGCCTGCGAGCCCGATCGGCGCGTAGTCGAGATGCACGCCGGCGAGCGCGGCAGCCATGTCGTCGGCGCTCGCGATCGGGATGCCCGGCTGACCGGGGCCGGCGATCTCTAGAACGACCCCGCTCGCGCCGCCTTCCAGCTCTTCGAGGATCACCTTGTTTGCCGCGGCCGGGTCAGGCTCGCTGACGCGCTGCTGGATCTGCCAGCCGAGCCCATGGACTTTCGCGTCCGTTCCGCGCGTGAAGGGAGCAGAGCCCGGAATCGCGGTATCTGCACGCGGCAGGGCATCGTCACGCGTGTAAAGAGGCTCGATGCGCAGCCCATCGGCGGTTCGCGACACGAGCCGCCGATCGAAGTCGGCTCCTTTCAGGGCCTTCTCGACCAGCTGCCGCCACATGTCGTGATTCGCCGGAGCGAAGCCGCGGGCGAGATCGAGCGGCGCGTTTGGGTCGGTCATGGGCCCGAGGTCCTCACTCTTTTTCCTCACTGCCCAGCGTTCAGGCAGGGCGTGTATTCCAAGGCTTCTATAGCGGCTCGAAGGGGCGTTTCGCACGTCCTAATCGAAGGTTGCGGCATCCCCGCGTCGCTTCAACGCGCCGCGGATATGGCTTCTGCTGCGCGTCCATAGTTTTCCCCAAATCGTCCATGCAACTGATGTTTGCAAAGGGTGTCCCGCCATGCCAAGAGGTCGAAAGACGGCGTTGGGCATGAAGAGCAGCGTCGACGACAGCGGGAGCCGGAGGCGAGCATGGGCCAGGCGGTGATGCAGGACGGCAAGATTTTCCTCGGCAAGAGCGTAAAGCCCGAATACCTGGATCTGAGCCTGGCAAACCGGCACGGCCTCATTACGGGCGCCACAGGCACCGGCAAGACCGTCACGCTACAGATCCTTGCGGAAGGCTTCTCGCGGGCGGGCGTGCCCGTCTTCGCTGCCGACATCAAGGGTGACCTGTCGGGCATCGCGGCTGCCGGCGCGCCCAAGGACTTCATCGTCAAGCGAGCCGCCGAGGTTGGGCTCGATGACTTCCAGTACGGCGCCAGCCCATGCGTGTTCTGGGACTTCTTCGGCGAGATGGGCCATCCCGTTCGCGCTACCGTAGCGGACATGGGGCCGTTGCTTCTGTCGCGCATGCTGGAGCTCAACGAGGTGCAGGAGGGCGTGCTGAACGTCGCCTTCCGTGTTGCCGCCGATGAGAAGCTGCCGCTGCTTAACCTCGCCGACTTACGCGCCATCGTGAACAACGTCGCCGAGCGCTCCAAGGAGCTTACCACCAAGTACGGCAACGTCGCGACAAGCTCGGTCGGCGCCATCCAGCGCCGGCTCTTGGTGCTCGAGGAGCAGGGTGCCGATCATTTCTTCGGCGAGCCGGCGCTCGATATCTGGGACTTCATCCGCACGGCGCCTGACGGACGCGGCATCGTCAACATCCTGGCGGCCGACAAGCTCATGGAGAAGCCCCGGCTTTATGCGACCTTCCTTTTGTGGATGCTGACCAAGCTGTGGCAGACGCTGCCGGAGGTGGGCGACCAGGCCAAGCCCAAGCTCGTGTTCTTCTTCGACGAGGCGCATCTTCTGTTCGACGATGCGCCCGGCGCGCTGATGGACCGCATCGAGCAGATCGCCCGACTGGTGCGTTCAAAGGCCATCGGCGTCTACTTCATCACCCAGAACCCGCTCGACGTGCCCAATGCCGTCTCGGCGCAGCTGGGCAACCGCGTGCAGCATGCATTGCGCGCCTACACGCCCAAGGAGCAGCGCGCGGTCAAGGCCGCAGCCGAGACCTTCCGCCCCAATCCCGAGATCGACACCGAGCGGGCGATATTGGAGCTCAAGGTCGGCGAGGCGCTGGTCTCCATGCTGGAGAACAAGGGCGAGCCCTCCATCGTGCAGCGCACGTTGATCCGCCCGCCGCAGGGCCGCATCGGTCCGATCTCGGAGGCGGAGCGGCGCGGCCTCATCGCAGCGAGTCCGGTCTACGGCAAGTACGAGGAGACGCAGGACCGCGACAGCGCGCATGAGATGCTGGGCCGGCGCACCAAGGACACCGACAAGGCGGCGGACGGCGCAACCGGGGGATGGCTCGACAGCGTTTTCGGCAGCTCACGAGGTCGTTCAGGGCGTCGCCGTCAGGGCGTGGGAGAGATGATCGGGCGCGAGCTGCAGCGCTCGTTTGCGCGTAAGATTGCCGGCTATATCAGCAGGACGATCCTCGGCCGGTGAATTACGGCTTGATGGGAATCAAGACGGCGCGCCGCCGGTGCGCTATGCTGCCGGCCACGGGGGAAGCGCCAGAGTATCGCCAATGAAAAACCGTCTCACAGTCGGCGCGTCATCGCTAGTGTTGTGCGCTGCTGCAATCTTCACAGCTTCGATCGCAGCCGAGACCGACGGGGATGTCGCTGCAAAGGGGCACGACATCTTGGCAGCCAATTGCGGACGCTGTCATGCAATCGAGCAGGAGGGTGAGAGCAGCCACGCCCAAGCGCCGCCGTTCCGTGTCGTCGTCTCGCGCTATCCGCCCTCGGATCTCGCCGAGGCGCTGGCGGAGGGCATCATGTCCGGGCATCCCGACATGCCCGAGTTCGTCTTCGAGCCTCCTGAGATCGAGGCTATCCTCGCCTACCTGGGGTCGCTAGAGCCCGAGCCTGAGCCGGACCAGAGCAACTGAGCCCTCCCAGCATCGCGGCAAATGAAAACGGCGCCCGCAAACGATGGGCGCCGTTGCCTTGGAGCGATTGATTGACAGCTGGCGCGGCTCAGCCGGCGAGCTCCTCGACGTGCTCCCAGTTGACGAGATTATCGAACCAGGCCTCGAGGTATTTGGGGCGCGCGTTGCGGTAGTCGATGTAGTAGCTGTGCTCCCACACGTCGCAGCCCAGGATCGGCGTGGCGCCGTGCATCAGCGGGTTCTCGCCGTTCGGCGTCTTCATCACCTCGAGCTTGCCGTTCTTCAAGACGAGCCAGGCCCAGCCCGAGCCGAATTGCGTCTTGCCGGCCTCGATGAAGTCTGCGCGGATCTTGTCGTAGCCGCCCGCGTCGGCGACGAGCTTCTCCGCCTTGCCCGGCAGCTTGGTGCCGCCGCCGCCCTTCTTCATCCATTGCCAGAAGTGGGTGTGATTGAAGTGCTGGCCGACGTTGTTGATGATCGGCTGGTTCTTGTCGGCGAAGGCTTCCTTGCAGATCTCCTCGATGCTCTTGCCCTCGTACTTGGTGCCGGGGACAAGCTTATTGGCCATGTCGACGTAGGCCTGATGGTGCTTGTCGTGGTGGAATTGGAGCGTCTCGGCCGACATGAACGGCCCGAGCGCATCATAAGCGTAGGGGAGTGGGGGCAGCTGGAACGTCATGACTGTCGGGGCCTCCGGAATGGGGTGTAAGCGCAATTATAAATGGGTGCGGCGCGGCGAACGTACCGGCTCGCTGTCATGAAATCAAACTGCGCTTGTGGGCGTTGGTTCCCGCCGTGCGCCGCTTTGATGCTGGGGACAAATGCGAGAAGGGGCGCAGCGACCCTGAGCGCTGCGCCCCCCTTGGATCACTCCGGGGAAGATAGGATTTCAGGGTAGCTGCAGCCTAGTAAGGCGCGAATGAACGGCATCTGAACGCCTCGTTCATCGCCGGGCCAGCTCGCGACTTCGCCGAGCCTCCCCGACAGGCCGCGCTTTGCTCCCGGCTTCGGCATTGCCAATGACCAATATCATTTGAATTAGCATTATGGCTGGGGTGTGCGTTAACGCACATTGTTTCGACGGCCGGGGCAGCAACTGCCGTCAATTCCCGTTTTGGTTGCAACTAACGTGAACATCGCTTCTGACACCAATAGGAAATCTTTTTGTGGTGAGCTTGACAAATCGCAAATAAGAAGCAATTCAAACCACCATGAAAAAGAAGAACAGCAGACAGCCAATAGCGCGCACAAAGAGGAAGGGAAGTCGGATGGCCACCGTAAATGTGGACAAGATGTCGCTGAAAGAACTGCTCGACCTGGAAGCGAAAGTGGAAAGGGCGATCGGCGTGGCTCGCGATCGCGAGAAGGCGGAGGTGAAGCAGGCATTGGCGGCCCTTGCGGAAAAGCGCGGGTTTTCAGTTTCCGAATTGTACGGCGGGCGCGGACGCGGGAAGGCCAATGCCGCCAAGTTTGTGAACCCAGACAATCGCTCCGAGACTTGGACGGGCCGCGGGCGCAAGCCGAATTGGCTGGTCGCCAAGCTCAAGAAGGGGGCGAATATGGCGGACTTTGCCATTTGACGGTGACGGCGCGAATGGCCCGCGGCGACGGGCCAATGACTTGAGGAAAGTCTGGCCATTCATTTGACAAAGCCCGCGCCGCTTCGGTGACGCGGGCTTTGTCTTTTCCCACAAAAAGTTGGGTGTTTCCCACAGAACAATGAACGGGTCGGGGGCGATCGCTGGCCGGCTGCCGACGCCGCATGCGCAGGTCTTGGCGAACCTCCCCGGTTCGGCAGGCGCCGGGGGCGTTGACCGGCCGCTGCGGGGGGCCTGCTAATGCCGCCTTAACGGGCCGGCCGCGATAGTCCCGCCGCCTTGCGCCGGAGCGCCATTTGGCACTCGCCTCTTGACAGTGCTAACAGCGCGGAGCATATAGCCGGCGCGGGGAGCGAGGCTGGCCGGCCCGGTGGGGCGCGAGCACTCGCCCCGCCGATGTGAGCCTCGCCGGTCCCCTGCGGGGTCTCGCTGCAAACGCCCAAAAACTCGTCAAATCATGAGGGTGATCAGATGAAATTCCGTCCTCTTCACGATCGTGTTGTTATTCGCCGCGTGGAGGAAGACACCAAGACCTCCGGCGGCATCATCATTCCCGATACCGTCAAGGAAAAGCCCATGCAGGGCGAGGTGGTTGCCGTGGGCCCCGGTGCCCGCGACGAGTCCGGCAAGGTCGTTCCCCTCGACGTCAAGGCTGGCGACCGGGTGTTGTTCGGCAAGTGGAGCGGCACCGAGGTCAAGATCGACGGCGAGGAGCTCCTCATCATGAAGGAGAGCGACATCCTGGGCGTGATCGAAGGCAAAGCCTCCGTACGCGCCGCAGCCTGACGCGGTTCATCGCAACAACAATCACGTCTACCCGATAGGAGTTGCTTCACATGTCTTCCAAGGACGTCAAATTTGGCCAGGACGCGCGCGAGAAGATGCTGCGCGGCGTCGATATCCTCGCCAACGCGGTCAAGGTGACGCTGGGCCCCAAGGGTCGCAACGTCGTGCTCGAGAAGTCGTTCGGCGCCCCACGGGTGACCAAGGACGGCGTGACGGTCGCCAAGGAGATCGAGCTCGAGGACAAGTTCGAGAATATGGGCGCGCAGATGGTGCGCGAGGTCGCCTCCAAGACCTCCGACGTGGCCGGTGACGGCACCACCACGGCGACCGTGCTCGCTCAAGCGATTGTCAAGGAAGGGGCGAAGTCGGTTGCGGCTGGCGCTAACCCCATGGACCTGAAGCGCGGCGTTGATCTCGCTGTCGCTGCCGTCGTCGCCGAGCTGAAGAAGAACGCCAAGAAAGTGACCTCAAACGACGAAATCTCCCAGGTCGGCACCATCTCCGCCAACGGCGACGTAGAGATCGGCGCCAAGATCGCCGAGGCGATGAAAAAGGTCGGCAACGAGGGCGTCATCACGGTCGAGGAGTCAAAGAGCCTCGATACCGAGCTCGACGTGGTCGAGGGCATGCAGTTCGACCGCGGCTACCTCTCGCCCTACTTCATCACCAACGCCGACAAGATGACCGCCGAGCTGGAAAGCCCCTACATTCTCATCCACGAGAAGAAGCTTTCCGGGCTGCAGGCCATGCTGCCGGTGCTTGAGGCCGTGGTGCAGACGGGCAAGCCCCTGCTCATCATCGCCGAGGACGTCGAGGGCGAGGCCTTGGCGACGCTCGTCGTCAACAAGCTGCGCGGCGGGCTCAAGGTCGCGGCCGTCAAGGCACCGGGCTTCGGCGATCGCCGCAAGGCCATGCTGGAGGACATCGCGGTGCTGACCGGCGGCACGGTGATCAGCGAGGATCTCGGCATCAAGCTCGAGACCGTGACTCTGCAGATGCTGGGCAGTGCCAAGAAGGTGACGATCGACAAGGAGAACACCACGATCGTCGACGGCGCCGGCAAGAAGGCCGACATCGAGGGTCGCGTCAAGCAGATCAAGGCGCAGATCGAGGAGACGACGTCGGACTACGACCGCGAGAAGCTGCAGGAGCGTTTGGCCAAGCTCGCCGGCGGCGTTGCCGTTCTCAGGGTTGGCGGTGCCACCGAGGTCGAGGTCAAGGAGCGCAAGGACCGCGTCGACGACGCGCTGCACGCCACCCGCGCAGCGGTCGAGGAGGGCATCGTGCCCGGCGGCGGCGTGGCGCTGCTGCGCGCTATCAAGGCGCTCGATACCTTGAATGTTGAAAACGACGATCAGAAGGTCGGCATCAACATCGTCAAGAAGGCGCTGCAGGCTCCCGCACGGCAGATCTTCACCAACGCCGGCGAGGACGGCTCGGTGATCGTCGGCAAGATCCTGGAGAACTCAACGTACTCTTACGGCTATAACGCGCAGACCCACGCCTACGGCAATCTCGTCAGCGAGGGCGTGATCGACCCGGCCAAGGTGGTGCGCTGTGCGCTGCAGGACGCGGCCTCCGTGGCCGGCCTGCTGATCACCACCGAGGCGATGATTGCGGAGCTGCCCAAGAAGGAGCACGCGCATCCCCCGATGCCGGGTGGCGGCATGGGCGGCATGGACTTCTAGCCGTCAAATCAACTGTGAATCACCAGAAAAGCCCCGGCCGCGGCCGGGGCTTTTTTTCGATTCTTGAGGTATTTGTGTGAGGGTGTGGCTCGTACGCCCCAGGGCATTGGCCCGGACTTGACGGGTGTGTGTGAAGTTTGCCCAATGCAGACTCTCTTGATGCGTTGTAAACGTGAAGGCCTCCGGTCTAGCCGGGGCCATTTTGTCCATCTAGCTTCACCGGCACCGGCGCTCTTGGAGACCGAGGGATGACCACAAACATGGCTGTTTTGACGCGGGTCGGGATCATTCCGGCGGCCGCAGCGCTGCTTTTGACATGCCAAGTGGCAGTGCGCGCCGAAGAATCACCCGCCGCTGACGGGCCTGGGGCGACGACAGCAGCAGCGCAGACGCCCGGCGGCGATACCGGCGCATCAAAATCGGACGAGGCCAAGCCGGAAAAGGACACGGTGACGGCCAAGGAGACGCCCGAGTTCGAGGCGTCGATCTCGGCCGCATCAAGCCCCGCAACGGACGCGGACAAGGGTCTGGCCTCGTCAAAGAGGCCGCTGAGAGGCGACGCCGAGGCGCCGGAAGCGGCTGCGAGCGATCCGGGCAAGACCGCCGAGGAAAAAGCCGTGAGCTCGGAGAAGCCGGTGGTCGATGAGGCCGGGACGGCCAAATCTGCTGCGAGCGAGCCCGCGAAGTCTGGCGAGGAGGACGCATCCGCAGCAAAGGCGCCTGATGACGGCGCCGGCAGCGCGTCAGCGGCCACCGCCACGCCGGAAGCGCCAGCGTCCGCCGATACGGCAGCCAAGCCGGCGACTGCGGATGAGCAAAAGCCCGAAGAAGATGCACCTGCGAAGGCAGCCACCTCGCCCTCTCCGCAAGAGCCTGTCGAGGCGAGCACTAAGGCGGCCACGACACCGCCCAAGGAGACCGCGGCGCTGCCGGAAGCAAGCCCGGGCACTCCATCCGGCGGGGTCTCGGACCAGAGTCTTCCGCCCGCCGATCCGATTATCGCCGGTGTTGTCGACAGGCTGTCTGAAGGCGTGCGCGGCGCCAATCAAGATGATCTTGCAGCCCTCACCGCGTTCTACGGCGGACTGAACGGTTCGGCGGTCTGGGTTTCGGCCAGCGGTCTCACCACCAAGGGCAAGGATGTCGTCGATGAGATCCGCAAGGCCGACGACTGGGGGCTCAACTCATCGGATTTTGCGCTGCCGCACCTCACGAGCGGAGCAATCGCGGCCGACGTTGCCGCGGAGGCAGAGCTCACGATCGCGGCCGCGATCTTGAAGTATGCGCGCTATGCGCGCGGCGGCCGTATCAATCCGTCGAGCATCTCGCAGCTGATGGACCAGTCTCCGACCCTGCGTGCACCTTCGGCGGTCCTGACCGAGATTGCCGAGACCGACGCGCCGGACGCCTACCTGCGCTCGCTGCATCCCAAGCATGAGCAGTTTCAACTGCTGCGCAAGGCGCTCCTGAAGTTGCGCGGGACGGACGAGAAGGTTGAGGAGCCCGAGGAGGATCCCGCGCTCAGCGTCAAGCTTCCGCCCGGCCGCCTACTGCGGGCAGGCATGGAGGATCCGCAGGTCGCGCTGCTGCGCAAGCGGCTCAAGGTCCCGGCCGTCGATGCCGCTAGCGAGAACGTCTATGACGACAGGCTGCAAGAGGCCGTCGTGGCGTTCCAGCGCGCGAACCGTCTGCGTCCTGATGCCATCATCGGCAACAACACGCGCGCCGTACTCAACGGCGCACCGAAGCCGCCGGCTCCCTCGAGCGAATCCAAGATCGAGCGCATCCTCATCAACATGGAGCGGTGGCGCTGGATGCCGGAGAATCTGGGCGAGTTCTACGTGTGGGACAACGTTCCCGAGTTCCTCACGCGCGTCGTGAAGAACAACGAGATCATCCACACCGACAAGATCATCGTCGGGCAGCCGTCGTGGCCGACACCAATCTTCTCCGCCGACATGAAGATGGTCGTGTTCAACCCGCAGTGGGGCGTGCCGAACGGCATCAAGACCAAGGAATTGTGGCCGCTGCTGCGTAAGAGCTCGGGCGCCGGTTTCTTCGGCATCTTCGGCGGCGGCTACTCGAGCCAGGCCGTGCTCGACGCCTACGATCTGCGTGTGAGCTACAACGGCCGTCCGATCGACGCCAACCAGGTGGACTGGAACAGCGTCGACATCAGGAGCTACAGCTTCACGCAGCCGCCGGGACCGAAGAACGTTCTGGGCATCGTCAAGTTCATGTTCCCCAACCGACATGACGTCTACATGCACGACACTCCGGAACGGCATCTGTTCGTCAAGTCCTTCCGCGCCCTGAGCCACGGTTGCATGCGTGTGGAGGAGCCGCGCCGCTTCGCCGAGATCATTCTGGCGCAGGACAAGGGCTGGTCGCCCGCCAAGGTGGGCTCCATGTTCGGCGGCTACAGCAACCAGGTGACCCTCGACGCGCACATCCCCGTCCACGTCACCTACTTCACCGCGCGCGTCGACAAGGACGGCAAGCTCAGGACCTACGGCGACTTCTACGGCCTCGACAGCCGTACCGCGGCGGCACTGACGGGCCGGAACGTACGCTTCGAGCCGACGAGCTATCCCGACGACGTGACGGCGGATGCATCGTCCGCGCCGCAGCGGAGCCCGCAGGTGCAGCGCAAGAAGCAGTATCAGGGGCCGCCCACGCTCACTGATGCAATCTCCAACATGTTCTCGCCCTAGACCATGATTCACGCGTCAGACTGACAAGGTCTGACGCGATCACGCTCTAGTGGCGTGAGTCCTGATCTCCGCGCTTGACGAGCTCTTCGAGGGCCACGAGAGCTTGGTCGCGATCGGCAGGGAAGCCTTGCGCGATCCACCAGGCCTCGAACGCCGCAATCGTGCGGCCCACCGCGGGCCCTGCCCGCACCCCGAGCGCCAGCACGTCCGCACCGCGCACCGGCAACGGAGGGGCTTGCCAGCGCTGCGGCAGGCGGATGCGGCGGGTGCTGTCGGCATCGGCGGGCGCCCGGCTGGAGCGGGCCCAGTCCATCAATGCACCAGCGGTGAATGCATCGCTCCCCCGGCGATAGATGAACGCCTGGGCCTCGTGCTCGCTGGAGGCGGGTGAGAAGGCTGCAGCGCTGACGCCTGCGTGTGCGAGCTTGGCGGTCTCGGCCGCCGACAAGCGCAGCCGCTCCTGCAGCCGGGCCGCCGTTCCCGCGTCGTCGAGCGCCAGGGCGGCGAGCCGCAGAACCGCGTCCGGCTCGCGCCCGAGCGCCTCCTCGATTGCGACGAGCCGCGCGAGCAGCTCCACGTTGCCGCTCACGCCGAGCAGCGGCTCGATGAGGCCCGCCTCGTGCATGGCGCGCGCGGCTTGAAGCGCACCCGGCGCGCCCAAGAGCAGCAGCAGCTCGGCGCGCACGCGCTCGCCCGACAGGCCGCTCAGCCCGGACTTTTCCGCGATCGCGGCTGCAAGACCGTCAGCGTCGGGTGCGGCGCCCTGCCCGTACTCGGCCAGAAAGCGAAAGAAGCGCAGCGACCGCAGGTAGTCCTCGCGGATGCGCTGGCGTGCATCGCCAATGAAGCGCACGCGGCGACTCACGAGATCTCCGTAACCGCCCAACGGGTCGTGCACCGTTCCGTCGGCCTCGCAATAGAGAGCGTTCATCGTGAAGTCCCGGCGCAGTGCGTCCTCGGTCCAGTCGGTAGTGAACGTGACCCGAGCGTGGCGGCCGAAGGTCTCTATGTCCTTTCTGAGCGTCGTGACCTCGAACGGGACGTGCTTTGCAACCACCGTGACTGTGCCGTGCTCGAAGCCGGTCGGAACCGCGTGCAGGCCGGCCTGCTTTGAGAGCCTCATCACGTCGCTCGGCAGGGCCGTGGTCGCAATATCGACGTCCTTGACCGGAGTGCCCATAAGTGCGTTGCGCACCGCGCCACCGACGGCACGAGCCGCGGCACCCTCCGCAGTCAGGGCCGCGAACACTGCGCGCGTGGCCGATCGGCTGAGCCAATCTGCGCCGGCCAGATCGGGCGGCCGGCCGTCACCCTTCGCGCGCGCCATTGGTGCTCCTCGCGGCTATTCGAGGTGGCCGGGCTCGATGCGGCCATCCCTGAGGACAGGCGGTGTGTACGCTTGTCCAGGCTTGCCGCCCGAGATCGACCCGAACGTCACGAGCGTCGCCACGACGACGACCGCGCCGGCGAGAAACAGCCAGAGCAACGGGGCATCGTCGAGCACGCGGGCCGCGCCCGGCTTCTCCTCCCGGGTCATATAGACGTAGGCGACGTAGATGATCGTCGGCAGGAGGAATAGCAGGATGTTCTCGGCAACGATGCGGATCATGCGGAAAAGAGCCTCTCGTGCATGTTTTTCATGATACCAGCGGTTGCGCCCCAAATGTACCTCTGCTGGAACGGCATTGCATAAAAGCGACGCTCTGCGCCGCGCCATGAGCGCACGTGGGTGTGATGATTGCGCTCGTCCATGAGAAAGGCGAGCGGCACCTCGAAGGCGTCTGCAACCTCTCTGGCATCGAGCCGCAGTGCAAATCCGGGGCGCACGAGCGCAACCACGGGAAATATGCGAAAGCCCGTGCCGGTTCGGTAGGGGTCGAGGTAGCCGAGCGGCTCGACGAAGCGGGGATCGAGCCCGACCTCCTCCTGCGCCTCGCGCAGCGCGGTGGCGACGGGGTCGCGATCGCCGGCCTCCATCTTGCCGCCGGGCAAGGAAATCTGGCCTGCGTGGCTCGGCAAGCTATCGGTGCGCTGGGTCAGCAGCACGGTGAGGGCAGCGCGCGCCACGACCGGCACGAGAACGGCGGCGGGGCGCGGCGCGGGATGCGCTGCCAACTCGGCGGACAGGGTGGGGTTCAGGTCGAAGTCGCTTGGCCCCAGTGGCCCGGCCCACTCCGGGTCCGACGGACTCGCCGCCGAGATCGGGTGCAGTGCCCGGCCGGCAGCGGCCCGGAATGCCGATTCCGAGCTAAGCATTGCCGCCGCTGCGCTCGCGTTTGCCATGGGCCAACGTTATCATCGCTGTTGCTGTGCCAAATCAAGTGATTGAGCGGAAAGGGTGCGGGCCGCCGCTCAAATCACGATACCGTCAAACTCTCACGCGAGCCTTGCCGGATTCGCGGCGCTGCTATCAGGAGGCGCGTGTGCTGACACTTTCATGGTCGCGTCGGTTGCTCCCGGTTTTCCTGGGCGTTGCAATGGTTCTGGCCGCCAGCGCGGCCGGAGCGGCGCCGGTCGACGATTTCATCGCGTTGCTGAGCCCTGCGCAACGCGTTGAGTTCACGAAGTGGCACGCCGCCCAGGCGCGACACCAGCGGCAGTTGGACGCCTATTGGGCCGAGGTCGAGCAGAAGCGCAAGGGCCGGCGGCCCAAGAGGTCAAAGGGCGGGCTTTATGGGAAGGAGGACTACGTCTGGAGCTTCCCGCCCCAGTACGACGGCCCGCGCCTCGGTAGCGCACTCGAGCGGCGATGGACGCGCTTTCAAGCCAAGCAAGAGAGCGCCAAGCCGAAAAGAGCCCGGCGGCCGCAGCCCGGGATCGACGACTTTCTCGCCGCCGCCAAGAAGTACTACGGCTTTGTGCCGACGCGCATCTCCGAGCGGGAGTTCAAGCGACGCTACGCGGAAGAATCGCTGGCGCTGGGGCTCACCAAGGAGCAGGTGGTGCGCGTCTATGCCCTGGAAACGGGGGGCAACGGCACCGCCGACATGCAGGCCGGCATTCATCCCATCACCAAGAGGGGACGGCCGATCTCGTCGGCTCTGGGCTATGCGCAGCTTTTGCATGCAAACACCGTCGGCGAGCTCGTGGAGCACGGCGATGCCTTCATCGCCCGGCTGAAGCGGATGGCCGCCGCCGCCCACGATCCTGCGCGTATCAAGGAATTGAATGACAAGATACGTGCGCTCCAGCGCATGCTGAAAGCGGCCCGCTCGGTCCCCAACGATTGGTATCGTCACGTGGACTTTGCCCAGACCCCGCGCGGCTACGGCATGCACGCCATCAATCTCGACGGCGACATCGGGCCTTGGCTGCAGTCGGTGAAGCTGAAGGGCCTCAAGGCATTCGCGGCGCGCAAGGGCGTGACGAACCTGTCGGGCGAGGAGATCGAGCTGATGAACCTGTCGGGTCCGGCGACGGGCCTGGAGATGATGCAGCCGGTCGGCCTGACGGCGCCTACGACAAACTTCTTTTCGCGCCGCGCTTACTATGTCAACAAGATGGTGATGGGCAAGACCTCGGCCGAGCTGCTCTCCGAGTTCACGCGGCGCATGGACCACAGCGCGAGGAAACCCGGAGCGGTGGAGTTCTCGCAGGCCTTCGACGACGCGCACCAGGAAAAGCTTCCCTGGCAGTAAGGCAGAGTATCCCATGGCGCGAAGCGTTTTGATCGGGCTCGCTGCGGCGCTTGTTCAGGCCGCAGCCGGCACCGGCGCCTTGGCCGGGCCGGCGACGTGCCGCGACGACGCGATGATCGTTTTCGACGCTTCAGGGTCTATGGCGGGGACGGACCTCAACGGTACGCCCACGCCGCGGATCGCACGCGTCAAGGAGGCGTTGGCCAAGGTGCTTCCCAGCGTCGCCGCCCTGCGGAAGCTGGGGCTCGTCGACTACGGCCCGGGATCATCCCACAACCGCTGTGACAACATCGAGCTTCAGCTTGAGCCGATGCCCGACGCCGCTGGCCCTATCATGGCCGTCATCGAGCGTCTGATCCCCGTCGGGCGCACGCCACTCACGTCGGCGGTGCAGCTTGCAGCCAAAATCGTCGGCTTTCCCACCAAGCCCGCGGTGGTCGTGCTCCTGACAGATGGGGAGGAGACGTGCGGAGGCGATCCCTGCGGCCTCGCCCGCGACCTGAGGACAAAGGGCGAGCACCTTACCGTGCACGTCATCGGCTACCGCACCCGTGACGGCTCGCAGGGCATGGGCTATCTGCAGTCGCGCTGTCTCGCGGACGAGACCGGCGGGCTCTACGTTTCGGCGGAGACAACCGATGAGCTGGTCGCCGCATTTCGCAAGACCTTGGGCTGTCCCGCCGTATCGCAAGCTGAGCCGCGCTGAGCGCCGAGGGTGAAAGCGTACTCCTCAGGGCCACTTAACGACGGGCGGCATCGAGGACAGGATTGAGTCGACGTTGCCGCCGGTCTTGAGGCCGAATACCGTGCCGCGGTCGTAGAGCAGGTTGAACTCCACGTAGCGGCCGCGGCGCACGAGCTGCTCCTCTCGGTCGGCGGCGGTCCACGGCAACTGAAAGTTGCCGCGCACCAGCATGGGGTAGACCTGTGCGAACGCGCGGCCCACCGCTTGCGTGAAGGCGAAGGCCGCGTCCCAGCCGCCCTGCTCATCCGACGGCGTCATGTAGTCGAAAAAAATGCCGCCGACGCCGCGCATCTCCTTGCGGTGAGGCAGATAGAAGTACTCGTCGCACCATTTCTTGAAGTGCGCATAGTCGGCCACCGCGTGCGGCTCGCAGGCGCCGAACATGGCGGCGTGGAAAGCGAGCGTGTCGGCGTCCTTTTGCGTGCGCCGGCGCTCCAGCACCGGCGTGAGGTCGGCGCCACCGCCGAACCACCACTTGGATGTGACGACCATGCGCGTGTTCATGTGCACCGCCGGCACGTTGGGGTTTTGCGGGTGGGCGATCAGCGACATGCCGGACGCCCAGAATGCGGGGTGCTCCTCCGCGCCGGGGATCTGGGCGCGGAACTCGGGCGCGAACTCGCCGAAAACCGTCGAGGTGTGCACCCCGACCTTCTCGAACACGCGGCCCGACATCATGCTCATGACGCCGCCGCCGCCGGGCGCACCCGAATGGTCGGCCCGCTCCCACGGCGTGCGCCGGAAGCGCCCCGCCGGCTGGTCGCCCATGGGCGCCTCGGGCGGCAGGGCGTCCTCCAGCTTTTCGAAGCTCGCGCAGATCGTGTCGCGCAGCTCCGCAAACCAGGCCTTCGCCGTCTGCTTGCGCTCGGCCTGCTCAGGCGTTTCGAGCGGGGACTGTTGCAGCTCTGTCATTCTTGGCGTTCGCCCCTTTTGTTGGCGCAATTTCCCCTATATATCCGGGGCTGCGATGTCTAGGGCGGCGCCGCGCCACCTGCCCCCAAGACCCGAGACAAGATCTAACATTCGCGCGCCGTGCGCTTGACGGACGATCGTCTCCGTCGCGCGCTGCGTCGGCGATCCTTTACGGATCGGGAGCCCTTCATGATAGCCCGCATCTTCCGCTGGCTCGAAACGCGCAGAGAGTCCTTCCCGGCCGAGCAGCCGGGGATGCCCCCGACTACGTTCTGGGGCTTCATTCTGCATTATACGCGGCCCTTCTGGCAGCTGATCGCTGCGTCCTCGCTGCTGGCGGCGACGGTGGCACTGATCGAGGTGTCCCTGTTCGGCTTTCTGGGCGATCTGGTCGACTGGCTGGGGCGGGCCGACCGCGCCACCTTCTGGCCCGATCACGCGCCGTTTCTCATCGCCATGAGCCTCGTGGTGCTCGTCCTGCTGCCGATCCTGAAGTTCTTCTACGAGTCCGTAATTCACCAGGGGATACTCGGCAACTTCACCATGCGTACGCGCTGGCAGGCGCATCGCTACGTGCTGCGCCAGTCCATGGAGTTCTTCCACAACGACTACGCGGGCCGTGTGGCCGCCAAGGTGATGCAAACCTCGATGGCCGTGCGCGAGGTTGTCATGAAGATCTCCGAGGTGCTGCTCTACGTGGCGATCTACTTCACCGGTGCCGTCATCCTTTTTGCCTCGAGCGATCTGCGCCTGTCCGCGCCGCTTCTGCTTTGGCTCGCCGGCTATCTCGTTGCAATGTACTACTTCGTGCCGCGGCTGGCGCGCATCTCGCACGAGCAGGCCGACGCGCGCTCCATCATGACCGGGCGTGTCGTCGACACCTACACCAACATCTCAACGGTCAAGATGTTCGCTCACGCCGAGCGCGAGGACGCCTATGCCCAGGACAGCATGGGCCTGTTTCTCAATGCTGTGCATCGTCAGCTGCGGCTGGTGACGTTGTTGACGGTGGCGTTGAACATCCTCAACGCGCTGCTCTTGTTCTCGGTCGCCGTCACCTCGATCTCGCTGTGGTCGCTGAGTGTGGTGACGACGGGTGCCGTCGCCTTCTCGGTTGGTCTCGTCATGCGCCTGCAGGGCATGTCGCACTGGATCATGTGGGAGGTCGCCGGCCTGTTTGAGAACATCGGCGTGGTGCAGGACGGCCTGGAGACGATTGCGCGCGAGCGCACGGTCGTCGATGCGCCCGATGCCAAGCCGCTCACCGTGACCAAGGGCGAGATCCGCTTCGAGCACATCCGCTTCAACTACGGCCGCAACCAGGAGACGGGCCGCGGCAGCGTCATCGAGGATCTGACGCTCGACATCGCGCCGGGCGAGAAGGTGGGGCTCGTGGGGCGCTCGGGTGCGGGAAAGTCGACCTTGGTCAGCCTACTCTTGCGTTTCTACGATCTCGATGGCGGCCGCATCCTCATCGACGGTCAGGACATCGCGCACGTGACGCAGGACAGCCTGCGCGCCGAGATCGGCATGGTCACCCAGGACACGGCCCTCCTGCACCGTTCGGTGCTGGACAACGTGCTCTATGGCCGCCCGCACGCCGGCGCGCCGGAGGCCATCGCTGCGGCGAGGAAGGCGGCAGCCCACGAGTTCATCGAGGGGCTTGAGGATTTCAAGGGCCGCAAGGGCTACGAGGCCCATGTCGGCGAGCGCGGCGTCAAGCTTTCGGGCGGCCAACGCCAGAGGATCGCCATCGCCCGCGTTCTCTTGAAGGACGCACCGGTCCTGATCCTCGACGAGGCGACGAGCGCGCTCGATTCGGAGGTCGAGGCAGCGATCCAGGAGCAGCTCGTCAACCTCATGAGCGGCAAGACGGTGATAGCCATCGCCCACCGCCTGTCGACCATCGCCGCCATGGATCGCCTCGTCATCATGGACGAGGGGCGCATCATCGAGCAGGGCGGCCACGCCGAGCTTCTGCGCCACGGCGGGCTCTACGCCGAGCTGTGGGCTCGCCAGTCGGGCGGCTTTCTTGTGCAGGACGCCGCGGAGTGAGCGGCAGGGGCCGGAAGACCGCTTCGTAAGGCGGACCCCGAAACTCGTGATCACCTGACATCCGCAATGAAGGCGGCGTGCGAACCGCTGGCGTCGCCATCCTTTTGTCGGGTGCGTGTTCGGTGCAGTGCGCCAAATTGCCTCCGCATTTCTGACCGTCGAGGGTTGAGGGAGACCGGGAAGAATGTCAAAAAACCGCATGGCAATTCGCCTGGATCTATAGGCCAATCAAGTTGACTGCCTGCGGGCTCGGGCTCGGGCTCGGGCGTGTGGCTTGGGGCCTGGAGCGAAAGCTGGCCGTCGCAAGGCGACCTGGGGAGTTTGATGCGGCATTCGTCCAGTCCAGCGATCTAGCGCGGAGGCACCCGTGGCAATTGACGCCGAAGACCCGGACCGCAGGGATTTCCTCACCCTTGCGGCCAGCTCCTTTGTTGCCGTCGGCGGCGCAGCGACGCTCTGGCCGTTCATCGATCAGATGAATCCCGACGCCGGCGCCCAGGCATTGTCCTCGATCGAGGTCGACATCGCGCCGATAAAGGAGGGGCAGGCGATCACCGTCCTTTGGCGCGGCAAGCCGGTCTTCATCCGCCATCGCACGCCCGCCGAGATCGAGAGCGCGAAGGAGGTCGACGTCCAGGAGCTTCGCGACGAGTATGCGCGAAACGAGGGTCTGCCCGCCGACGCGCTGGCGACCGACGTGAACCGCACGACGCCCAACCACGAGAACTGGATCATCATGGTCGGGATCTGCACCCACCTGGGCTGCATTCCCAAGGGGCAGTCTCTCGGCGACAAGAAGGGCGATTACGACGGCTGGTTCTGCCCCTGCCACGGCTCGCACTATGATACCGCCGGGCGCATCCGCAAGGGGCCGGCACCGCGCAATCTCGAGGTCCCCATCTACCAGTTCATCTCCGACACCAAGATCCAGATCGGCTGAGGAGCGCGAGCCACATGGCTCTTCACGAATCGAGCTACGAGCCCAAGTCGGGCATTGCCAAGTGGATGGATGAGCGGCTGCCCGTCGGGCGGCTGATGCACACGCAGTTCGTCGACTTCCCGACCCCGCGCAATCTCAACTACCTGTGGACGTTCGGCGGAATTCTCACGTTCTTTCTGATGGCGCAGATCGTGACGGGCATCGTGCTCGCCATGCACTATCAGCCGAGCGCGGATGGAGCCTTCGACTCCATCGAGCGCATCCGCCGCGACGTCAATTTCGGCTGGCTCATCCGCAATTTGCACGCGGTCGGCGCGTCGATGTTCTTTCTCGCCGCCTACGTCCACATCTTCCGCGGCCTCTACTACGGCTCCTACAAGGCGCCACGAGAGGTGTTGTGGATCATCGGCGTCCTCATCTTCATCGTGATGATGGCGACCGCCTTCATGGGCTACTCGCTGCCCTGGGGCCAGATGAGCTTCTGGGCCGTCACCGTCATCACCAATCTCTTCTCCTCGCTCGACAGCATCTTCAAGGGGCTCGGCACCACCATCGTCGAGTGGCTGTGGGGCGGCTACGCGGTGACGGGCGCGACCCTCAACCGCTTCTACAGCCTGCACTATCTCTTGCCGTTCGTGATCGCAGGGCTCGTCGGTCTGCACCTGTGGGCGCTGCACATCGTGGGGCAGAACAGCCCCACGGGCCTCGACGTGAAGACCAAGTCGGACGCCGTGCCGATGCACCCTTACGCGACGTCGAAGGATGCGGTCGGCATGTTCCTCTTCCTTATCCTCTTTGCGTGGTTCGCATTTTTCCTGCCCGACTACCTCGGCCATGCCGACAACTACATCCCCGCAAATCCCCTGGTGACCCCGCCGCACATCGTGCCCGAATGGTACTTTCTGCCCTACTACGCCATCCTGCGCGCAATCCCGTCGAAGCTCTTTGGCGTCATCGCCATGTTCTCCTCCATCGGCATCCTCATGTTCGTGCCCTGGCTCGACACCGCCCGCGTGCGCTCGACGAAGTACCGGCCCGTCTACAAGTGGTTCTTCTGGCTCTTTGTGCTCACCTGCCTGGCGCTCGGCTACCTCGGCTCCAAGCCGCCGGAAGGAGCCTACGTGCTGTGGGCGCGCATCTTCACGTTCTACTACTTCGCGCATTTCCTCATCGTGATGCCGCTCGTTGGCTGGCTCGAGACACCGAAGAAAGTGCCGGGCTCCATAACCGAGGCGGTGCTGGGACCGGCCGGGGCGCAGGGCGCCGCAGCTGCGACGAAAAAGGCCTGAGGGGGCTTCTACCAATGCAAACAGCGAAGCCGGCATGCCGCGTGGCGGCGATGGTCCTAGCCTGCCTGTCGATTTCGCTGGCTGTGTCCGCGCCGGGGCGCGCGGCGGAGACGAGCGAGCACGCGACCGAGCGCCAGCCCTGGACGTTCGCAGGCTTCACCGGCCAGTACGACCGGCCCCAGCTGCAGCGGGGCTTCCAGGTCTTCCAGCAGGTGTGCACGGCCTGCCACGGCCTGAAGCGCGTCCGCTTCCGCAATCTGGCCGAGCCCGGCGGGCCTGAGTTCCCCGTTGAGGCGGTAAAGGCGCTGGCCGTGTCGTGGCCCTATCAGGTCTCCGGCGAGCTCGACGACGAGGGCAACCCGATCGACCGTCTGCCAGGCCTCGCCGACCCGATCATCGGTCCTTACAAAAATGACAAGCAGGCCCGGGCCGCGCAGAATGGCGCACTGCCGCCGGATCTGTCGCTGGTCGTCAAGGCGCGCTCTCTGGAGAGCCACGCGCCCTGGTACAGCCACTGGCTGTGGATGCTGGCCGACGTTGCCACCGGCTATCAGGAGGGCGGCGCCGATTACGTCTACGCGCTGCTCACGGGCTACCACGAGGCCCCCGCCGGCGTGGAGGTCAGCGACGGCATGTACTACAACGCCGCCTTCCCCGGCCATCAGCTGGCGATGCCGCCGCCGCTTTATGCCGACAGCCCCATCGAGTATCAGCCCGATGCCGGCGCCAAGAGCACGATGGAGCAGAACGCGCGTGACGTGACGGCCTTTCTCGCCTGGGCGGCCGATCCGAGCCTGGACGCCCGCAAGCGGCTGGGTTGGCAGGTGCTGCTTTATCTCGTGATCACGACGCTGCTTCTCTTTCTGGTCAAGAGGCGCATCTGGGGACGGCTGAAGCACTAGCGGACGGCGGATTACGCTGAGCTAATCCGCCCTACCTGGCAACCTGGCCGCGGGCGGCAGCTTTGAGGGAGACTAGTGTGACCAAATCCGTGCTCGGCATCATAGGCGGCAGCGGCTTTTATCATCTGCCCGGCATCGAAAACCCTCATTGGGAGAAGGTCGCGAGCCCGTGGGGCGAGCCTTCCGACGAGATTCTGTTCGCCGAGGTCGACGGGCTGCCCTTTCGTTTTCTGCCGCGTCACGGGCGCGGGCACCGCATATCGCCCACCCACATTAACTACCGCGCCAATATCGATGCCTTGAAGCGCTCAGGCGTCACCGACCTCGTCTCCGTCTCGGCCTGCGGCTCGCTCAAAGACCAGTATGCGCCGGGGCATTTCGTCATTCCCGATCAGTTCATCGACCGCACGTTCGCCCGCGAGAAGAGCTTCTTCGGAGAGGGGTGCGTCGCGCACGTGTCGATGGCGCATCCCGTGAGCCCGCTGCTGGTGGCGGCGGTCGAAACCGCCGCGAAGGCCGAGGGCATAGATGCGACCACGGGCGGTACCTATCTGGTCATGGAAGGCCCGCAGTTCTCCACCCGCGCTGAATCCTTCCTCTATCGCTCGTGGGGCTGCGACGTGATCGGCATGACCAACATGCCCGAGGCCAAGCTCGCCCGCGAGGCGGAGATTTGCTACGCCACCGTCGCCATGGTCACGGACTACGACTGCTGGCACGACGAGCACGCGCACGTGGACGTTGCCTCCGTCATCGCCGTGATGAAGGACAACACCGAGAAGGCGCACCGCCTGGTGCACCGGCTCGCAGCCGAGTTCCCGCGCGAGCATCCTGCCTGCCCTATCGGTTCCGACACCGCACTCGACGTGGCGATCATTACGGCCCCGGAGGCGCGCGATGGCGCCCTCATGCAGAAGCTCGACGCGGTCGCCGGGCGCGTGCTGGGCAAGTAGGCGCGCGCTCACTCACGTGTTCAGTGACATGGTGTTGACGCAGCGTCTATCTATGGCGTCTTGGCGCGACCGCGCGTGATCCGCGTTCATCACTCTGTCAATTTACGGAGACGACCCTCAGTCGGCGTTAAGGCATCTAGGACATGGTTCCGGGCGCGACAGTGCCCAACATGTGAAGGATGTGCCATGAGCCGATCGAGCCGAGATGAGATCCCCGACGCCGGACGGCGCACCTTCCTCGCCCACACCGCTGCCGTTGCCGCCACGGGTGCCGCGGCTGCCGCCGGTCTTACGGCTGCACCTGCCAAAGCGATGCCGGAGACCGACAACCGTATATTCATGCAGGAGGCGACGCGGCTGGCGATCGAGTCCGTCGAGAAGGGCTGGGGCGGGCCGTTCGGAGCCGTGATCGTGAAGGACGGAGAGATCATCGGGCGCGGCCAGAACCGCGTGTTGCTCACGGGCTGTCCGGTTTATCACGCCGAGATCACCGCCATCATCGACGCCTCCGCCAAGCTCAACCCCAAAACGATGCTGGGGAGCGAGTACGGCCCCGGCACCATCCTCGAGATGATCCCGCGCGAGCCGAACTCGCCCGACAAGCTGCAACAGCGCGCGCGGATGCTCAAAGGTTGTGAGCTCTACGTCAACGGCGCGCCGTGCCCCATGTGCATGAGCGCCATCTACTGGTCGCGCATCGATCACGTGTATTTCGGCGCCAGCCTCGACGATACGAGCGAGATCGGGTTCGATGACGCCTTCCAGTACGAAGACTTCGAGCTGCCGTGGGTCAAACGGCGCATAACAGTCACCGAGAACTTCGAACGCGATACCGGGCTCAAGGCGTACCGCGCCTGGGCCGAGAAGAAGGATCGCCACCCCTACTGAAGCGATCGCGCGGGGCCCCGCCAAGCTGTCCGGGGACGCCTCTAGCGTTTGAAATCAGGACAAATCATGAAGAAGATCGCACTCGAGGAACACTTCATTACGCCAGGTCTCGAGCCCTACCTGTTGCCGGCGATGCCGGCGGTGTCGGACGACTCCCGCAAACATCTCCTGGCGTTGCTGTCCGATTTCGGCGACCAGCGGCTCGCCGCCATGGACGCCGCCGGTGTCGGCGTGGCGGTGCTGTCCATCTCCGGGCCCGGCGTGCAGACCGAGCCCGATGCGGCGAAGGCGACGAAGCTCGCAAAGCACGCCAACGACGAGCTCGCCAAGGAGGTGCAAAAGCGGCCCGACCGCTATGGCGGCTTTGCCCACCTCGCCATGCAGGATGCAGGCGCGGCCGCCGACGAGCTGGAGCGCTGCGTGAAGGAGCTCGGCTTCGCCGGGGCCATGGTCAACGGCCACACCAACGGCGTCTATCTCGACGATCCTCGCTACGACCCGTTCTGGGAGCGGATGCAGGCGCTTGACGTCCCGCTCTATCTGCATCCCACCGATTCCTACGTGCTCCCGTATGTCCTGGAGGGCTGCCCGGAGCTAATGAAGCCCGTCTGGGAGTGGAACATCGAGACGAGCGCGCATTTTCTCAGGCTGGTCTTTGCCGGCGTGTTCGACCGCTTTCCTCGACTGAAGATCATTCTCGGACACATGGGCGAGACGCTGCCCTTCGTCCTGTGGCGGCTCGACAGCCGCGCGGCCCTCATCGCCGGCAAGCGCCCTCTGAAGGAGGTTCCCTCGGTCTATCTGAGGCGGAATCTGTTCGTAACGACCTCGGGCCAGTGCGACGACGTGCCCCTTATCGCCGCGCTTTCGGCGCTCGGCGACGAGCACGTGCTGTTCTCGGTCGACTACCCATACGAGGACTCCGCCGTCGCCGGACAGTTCCTCGATCGCGCGGCCATCGACGAGCCCGTACGCGCGAAGGTCGCCCGCCTCAACGCCGCCGGCATCATGAGCCTCGAGCCCAAGCGGCAGTTCTAGCGCCCGACCTTGTCCAGGCTGACGCCCGTGGTCTCGATGCGGAAGCGATAGGTCACGGCGGCGCCTGCGAGCGAGGCGGCGGCCAAGCCGAGCAGCAGCGCGCTCGTGCCGATGCCGGCGATCAGCAGCGGGAATAGAAACGCCGTCAGCACCGCACCCATCTTCGCAAAGGCGGCGGCCGTGCCCGCACCCTTGCCGCGGATGCGCGTCGGGAACACCTCGCCGGCCAGCAGGTAGCTTTGCGCATTGGGGCCCATGTTGGTCATGAAGTTGAACAGCATCAGGCCGGCGAACAGCAGCGGCGTGTGTGCCGATCCCGTGAACGCACCCGCGAGGGCGGCGAACAGCAGGCCCGCTGCGCAGCCGACGAAGCCGACGATCTGCAGCTTGATGCGCCCGACCGTATCGGCGAGCAGGGCTGCCGCGACGATGCCGGCGATGAGGAGAACGTCGACGAGGGCTGCTCCTTTGGCGGCGAGGATATCGCTGTGGACGAGGACGGCGAGACCGTGCGCGTGCTCCGAAGTGTAGCCGAAGGAGGCTGCCAGCAGCGTCGGCGTGAAGATGCCGATGCCGTAGGTGCTCAAGTCCTGGAGGAACCACGGGACGCAGGCGAGGATGGTGGCACGGCGCACTTTCGGCTTGAGCAAGCTGGCGTAGCCGGTCTCGCCCTTGGCGATCGTCGCAGGGACATCGGGCGCGGCGAGCCTGATCTCCTTGGGATAGAGCGGTTGGCGGGCGAGCAGCCGCTTCGTCTCGTGGTGCGCCTCGTGCATCCTGCCCCGCAGGACCAACCACGGCGCGCTTTCAGTTATGTAGAAGCGGCCGATCACCACGAGCAGGGCCGGAATGATCGCGGTCGCATACATCCAGCGCCACGCGTCGACCTCGGGGTGGGCGGCGAGGATGACGTAGCCGATCACCGTGCCCGACAACGCGCCGACAGCCTGAAAGCTGAAGGCCGACAGCACCAGCCGGCCGCGCACCGCACTGGGAATGCTTTCCGAGATGACGAGGTGAGCGGTGGGATAGTCGCAGCCGAGTGCGATGCCGACGCCGAACAGGGCGATCACGAGCCAAGTATAGCTCGGGCTCAAGGCTACCATCACCAGGAACAGCATGAAGATGATCATCTCGATGATGAACATCGGCTTGCGGCCGAACGTGTCGGCAAGGCCGCCCAGCACCAGCGCGCCGAACAGTATGCCGGCGAGGCTCGCCGCGCCGACGATGCCGTGCTGCATCGCGCTCATGGAAAACTCGGCGCCGATCAGCGGGATGGCGACGCCCGTCATGAACACGACGAGCCCTTCGAAGAACTTGCCGGCGGCCGCCAGCCCCCAAATGCGCCATTGCATGGCCGTGAGCGGCGCCGAGGAGACGTGCGTCCCGTCGGCCCACTGCGGCGTCTCGTCGATATAGTCCTGGACGGATTTCGCCGCCGTTTTTTGTGACGGTTCCATGACGCCACTTGCTCCAGCCTGTCGGCAGATACTCTAACGCGCGACGCTTAATACGCCGTGTGTCGGGCTGCCGGGCTTTGCCCGGCGCTCTTGGCGTCGACGGCGTGCACGAAGGCGCGAAACAGGCGGCGCTGAGAGGCGCGGTAGATCATGAACTCCGGGTGCCATTGCACGCCGATGCGGAAGAATGCCGACCGGTCCTCGACGCCCTGGACGACGTCGTGGCGGTCGCGCGCGGTCACCTCCAAGCCTGCGCCGAGGCGGTCGACGGACTGCGTATGCAGGGCGTTGACGTGGAGATGCTCCACGCCGAGCACACGGTGCAGCAGGCTGTGCGGCGTGATGGTGACGTGGCGCGCGGGCAGCGGCGTCCACTTGCGCTTCAAGCCGGCATAGGCCTTGTAGATGTCCTGGTGCAGCGTGCCGCCATAGAAGACGTTGAGCATCTGCGCGCCGCGGCACACGCCGAGCACGGGGATGTCGCGCTGCGCGGCATACTCGAGCGCCTTGAGCTCGAGCTGGTCGCGCGCGGTATCGACACGCACGTCGGCCGTGAGCTCCCCGTCGTAGAGTTCGACGCTGATGTCGTCCCCGCCGCCGATGATCAGGCCGTCGAGGTGCTCGAGCGCCGCCTCGCCCCCGGGTGCGACGAGCCGTATCGGGTGCTCGCCGAACAGGCGCATGGACAGCCAGTAGAACCACCACATGTAGCGTCCGCCGCCCAGAGAGCTGGTCACGCCGATGCGTGGCGTCCTCATGGCAGGGCGACCCATTCGCTGGCCATGATGGCCCAGTCGCGCGGCAACAGCCGCCCTTGGTTCTCCCAGTAGGCTTCGCCCATCTCCTGCAGCTTGTCCGGCTCATCGGCCAGCCGCTCCACGGCGCACCAGCGGTTCCATTCGGTGGTGACGGTCCAGTCGGGCCGATCGACGCGGGCGTCGGGCAGCCGGTAGTGGAACGTCGGCCTGGCCTTGATGCGTTTGTCGTCGACGGCCAAGCGCACGCGCTCCTCGTCGATCCATGCAAACAGCGGCAGCATGTCGAGCTCGCGGTTACGCGTGGGGTTGTAGAGCAGGTAGTCGTCGATCAGCGTCTGCATGTCGGGCCGGTAGTCCGGATCGACGACGCGCAGGGTGTAGTCGGGCGGGAACGGGTCGGCGAAGGCGAGGAAGCGGCGCGTCAGGTTGACCGAGATGATGGCGCGCAGCCAGTCCGACAGCAGCAGGTAAGCCTTCAGAACGGATAGGATCCAGGCAGCACTCTTCTCGGCGATATCGGGGTTGAGCTGGGCGCCGAAGGCATAGAGCGGGCTCACATCGGTGCCGTGCGCGCCGGAGCGGCGCAGCTCCTCCAACAGCTCATCGAGGCGGTGCAGCTCGCTGAGCTCGATGGGCGGGCACACGATCTCGCAAGGGATGATCGCCGAGCCGATGTCGCCCAATACGCCGCGGAAGGTGTCCTGAAAGTTGGCCAGCAGCATCTGCAACCCGCTCGGGGTGGTGCTGCCGGCGTCGGCCCGGTGCAGGAACTGGGAATCGAGCTCGGAGCGGAATTCCCCCAGCTCCGTGTGCGAGATGGTGAAGCGGTGCGGGTCGATCGCCGCCACGGTTCCGCCGAACGCACTTTGCACGAGCGCGGCGGCGTCTTGGGCGGTCACGGCGGCGAATTCCAGCTCGACGCCGACGCGGCGGGGCTCGCCTTTGTGGTTGGTTTCGCGCGGCGGTCTTGCGAGCTTTATGGTCACTCAGGTCGGCTCTTCGGTCTTTGGGGCAGTCCAAGTGTGCACATAAGACGCTGTCGGGCGAAATAAAGCACTAAGGCCCTCGCGCAAGGGCCGGTGAGCCCCCTTATCCTCGTTTGGCCGCACCCGGCAGGTAATGGCCCATAACGGTATTTTGAAACCCTGTCGTGCCAGTTGTGCTTCCTTGCGACCTGTGCCACGAGCATCCCACCGCCATGACCATACATCGTCCCACCACAGAGCCGCCCCGGCCGTTCGATGCACTCATGCTCGATGTCGGCGACGGCCATTGGATCTACGTTGAGGAGGTGGGCCGCAAGGGCGGCGTGCCGGCCCTGTTCCTGCATGGGGGACCGGGAAGCGGCTCGCAGCACGCGCACCGCAACCTGTTCGATCCACGCCGCTTCCACGCAATCCTGTTCGACCAGCGCGGCGCCGGCCGCAGCCATCCCTACCTGTCGCTCAAGGCGAACACGACACCTCACCTCGTCGCCGACATCGAACGCATCCGCGAGCACTTTGGCATCGACAAGTGGCTGATCGTCGGCGGGTCGTGGGGGTCGACGCTGGCGCTCAGCTACGCGGAGGCGTTTCCCGAGCGCGTAAGCGGGCTTGTATTGCGCGCAGTCTTTCTGGGAACGCCGGAGGAGGTCGCCTGGGCCTTTGTGGAGGGCCCGAGAACCTTCCGGCCGGAGCTTTACGCCGATTTCGTCGGGCTTCTGCCGGAAGCGGAGCGCGCCGACCCGCTCGCTGCCTACGTCAGCCGCCTGCTCGATCCCGATCCGGCACGGCACGGCCCCGCGGCACGGGCCTGGAACGCCTATGAGCGCGCGCTGTCCAAGGTCGCGCCCTCCATTACGCGGCTGCGCGCGACCTCGCCCGACGAGGGACGCCTGCCGCCGACACCCATCGTCGAGGCGCACTACATTCGCCACGATTTCTTCCTCGAGCCGGACCAGCTCCTGCGCGGCGCCGGGCGGCTCAAGGGCGTTCCGGGCGTCGTCGTGCAGGGACGCTACGATCTGCTGTGCCCTCCGCACATTGCCTACGCGCTCAAGCAGGAGTGGCCCGATTGCCGTCTGCAGTTCATGGAGGGCGCCGGCCACTGCATATCGGAGCCGGGCGTCATGGAGGCGATCGTGGAGGGCATGCGCGCGCTGTCCAAGTGAGCCGCGCCAGAGCCGGCCTCTCGTGTCGGGTCACCCGGCCTTGAGCTTCTTCTCCGCCTCCTCGCGCCGGTGCTGATACTCCGCCTCCATGGCGACGACGTGCCGGTAAACGTTCTGCAGCTCCTCCTTGCCGGCCTCGTCCTGCGCCTCCTCCAGCCATTGGGCGAATTCCTCGCGCAAGGTGAAGAGCACGTCGAGCGCGCCCGCGATCTCGTAGAGCTCTCGCTTCGGCGTCTCGCTCTCGTTTGCCATGATTTCACATCCTCGTTTCCTGCCGGGGCTTGCCGTCAGCGCGACAAAGCACGATGGTCAATGTGGCGAGCACCAAGGATAGCAATGGCGCACCGGTGTCACAAACCGTCTGCCAGGGGCCTGGGAGGTATGCGATGCGCACGTGGCTGGTCTTCGTGATGCTTGCCGGTGCTCTCGCGATGCCGGCGCCGGCGCAAGCCGAGGAGCCGGTGCTGACGCTGTCGCTCGGATCACAGCCGCAGCGGCTCACGGCGTCTCGGTTGCTGGCGCGACCCGACGCGGTGACGCTGCAAGTGCCCGATGACGTTGCGTACGGCCGGCCCATGACGTACCGCGCCGTGCCGTTGTCGGCGCTGCTGGAGTCCTTGGATCCGGCATTTGACAGCCTCGAGGTGCAGGCAATCGACGGCTTCGTGGCACAACTTCCCCTCTCGCTCGTGAACGGCGGTGCCAGCGGCGGGAGTGTCCCCTGGATTGCGGTGGAGGACCCGACGAAGCCTTGGGCGCCGCTGCCGGGCAAGACGGTCAGCGCCGGACCCTTCTATCTCGTTTGGGAGCACCCGAAGCTCTCCGGCGTGGGGCCCGAGCATTGGCCTTTCCAGATCGCGGCCATCACCGCCACCCGTTCGCCGGCCCGCCGCTGGCCGCAGATGGCGGTCGATGAGGGCCTGCCCGAGGATGCACCGGAGCGGCGTGGCGAGGCGGTGTTCGTGGCGCTGTGCATACCCTGCCATCGCATGAAAGGTGCCGGCGCATCCGACATCGGCCCCGACCTGGGCGCGCCGATAAGCCCGACGCTCTACCTCACGCCCGACGGACTGCGCGCGCTGATCCGGAACCCCAGGGCGGTGCGTACGTGGCCGCAACAGGCGATGCCGGGTTTCGACGCGCAGGTGCTGCCCGATGTGGATCTCGAGGCGCTGATAACCTATCTCGCGCACATGGCCGAGCCGCTGCGCTGACGCCCCGGCCGGTCACGCGCGCGATCACAGCTCCAGCAAATAGCTTCTTCCGAAGCCAGAAGCGTAGTCGATCAGCGAGATCGCCACGGGCGTGACCGAATAGACCGCGAGCTGGCGAGCATCCTGCGGGACAAATCGCTTCGATTGCGGCAGGGCGCGAAACAGGCGCAACGAAAGCTGCGCAGCCGTTTCCTTATCCAGGACCCGTGCAGCGGTTCCCGACATGGAAAGACCGGCGAGCTTGTAGAAGTCCTCCGTCTGGTTGGCGATCGCGATCGAAACCTTGTTGTTCAGCTTGATATTGGCGACCTTCTGCGAAGCGGCGTCGGTGGCAAAGTACACGGTGAGGTCGTCGGACATGTAGTTGACGACTGTCGCCTGCGGATACCCGTCCGGCCGGATGGTGGCGAGCGTCATTAGATGCTGGGACCGGAGCACCTTATGAATTTTCGCTCTGAGTGCCTCGTCCATGGGCCTGCGGTCCGGGGCTCGAAGGAGCCAGTAGGGACGCGGTGATGCGATTGGGCATTGATCTGCCGCAAGCGGTCCGGGCCTGGTAGGGCAGAGCCGAGCGACGCGCTTGCCGGGTGTGGGCTCGAGGCTCCAGCACGGCATTGCGAAATCTCACCGCGGCACGCGGATGAGGATCTCGGTGTGCATGGCCGGTGCCGCTGCCACCTATGGCGTGCCGCCCATGCTCGGGAACTGGATCAGCATCTGGATCGGAACGAGCTCCGGATAATAGGCCTTGAGAATGTAGCCTATCCCAGTCAGCAGCGCGCCCAGCAGGATCAGCGCCGGGACCGCCGCGAACACCGCCTTGATGAAGAACGCCATCAAGCGCCAGAAAGGCACGTCGAAGCGCGTCACGGCTGCAGCCACCGGCACGACCAAGTCGGGGCGCGGGTCGTAAGCGCGATCGGAGACGCCGAAGTCGTGCGTCAGCGTGGCAGCGCGCGCTTTGGCCTCGCGCTCGCGGGCCTCCCGCTCGCGTGCCTCGCGCTCGCGCCTGAGCGTCCGCGGCAGATCCTCCGGGCCTTCGTCCGCCATGAGCGGAAAGTCGGTGTCGGTCACGCGCTCTACCTCCACGATACGCGTTGCACTCAACCCCGGAGCTACGGCAACGATCGTGCCTGGCCGAATCTGTTGGCTGGACGAAACTTTTTACCGTGACTTACCGGATATTGCTATTTTGCGCCGGCAATTTGACGTGGAGGCACACTTGAGCGATTTGCGGCGGCTGATACGCACGATACCCGACTATCCCAAGCCCGGCATCCTGTTCCGGGACGTGACGACCCTCATGGGCGATGCCAAGGGCTTCAAGGAGGCGATTGAGGGCATGGCGGCGCCCTATGCGGGCGACAGCGTCGACGCCGTCGCCGGCATCGAGGCCCGCGGGTTCATCCTGGGCGGGGCCGTGGCGGACCGGCTGGGGTGCGGTTTCATCCCCATCCGCAAGAAGGGCAAGCTGCCCTGGAAGACCGTCGGCCAGCAGTATTCGCTCGAATACGGCGTCGATATCATCGAGATCCACGAGGATGCGATCAAACCGGGTGAGCGCATCCTCATCGTCGATGACCTGATCGCCACCGGCGGCACGGCGGAGGCGGCGGCCAAGCTCATCACGCGCACGGGCGGCCTGGTGGCGGGCGCCGCGTTTCTCGTCGATCTGCCCGACCTGGGCGGGCTCGACCTGTTGCGCAGCCACGGCATCCGCACCCACGCGCTGATGGCATTCGAGGGGCATTGAGCCACCTTCGCTGTCATCCTCGAGCTTGTGCTCCACGCTTGTCATCCTCGGATTTATTCCGAGGACCCAGCTCTCGGCTGGCTCCCGGGTGAGGGTTGTTGTGGCGACGCTGCAGAATTGCGGCTTGAACCTGAGCGCATGGATGGGTGGGTCCTCGGAATAAATCCGAGGATGACATCTGTTGTGCGCACCTTTGGCCTCGCGGCATCGCTGCCCGAGGGTTTGTCAAAGAGCGAAGGGAGCGCGGGCGCCGAAGCGCTGCGATCCTGTCGCGACGAAAGGGCAGCCTTGCGGCGCCCGCGCCGGTCGCTGCCGTGCCGGGGTTGCGATCACATCGTCAGCGGGCTCGTCGGTCCGGCCCGGGGGCCATCGCGCCCGGACCTCTCGCGTCCAGAACCTAGAGCGGCTGCGCGCCTCTTATCAAGGAGCGCCGCTGCGCGACGGGCGTCCGTGCAAGGTGTTGCCACCGTTGCACAGCCCCGGTCCGCGGCCCCGGAATCTGAAGCTCAGCTAAGCTTCGCGTCAGACGCCCGCGACGGTACGGACGTAAGCCTCAACCGGGCACCGCCCCCGCCCCGCAAAGCCGCTCAGCTGCTGCGTCCCTTGTCGGGCAGGGGTGCGGGCAGGTTAGTGGGTCGTGGAGGCGCGGGGATTAGTTTCTCGGCGGTCAACCACCCAAGTCCGTTATCCCGGCGCAGGCCGGGACCCACGCCAGCTTCAGCAAGCGCTCCTGGTTGCGGTGGATGCGTGTCGCGGAAGAGCTGACGTTGCATGCGCGGAGACTTGCGTGGATCCCGCCCTTCGGCGGGACCACGTGAAGGAGGCGACAGACGTCGTCGGGTGGAGGGCGGAGGCGCGGGGATGAGATTGTGCTACCGAGCCAGCTCGCGAAGTGTCGGCTGTCAGGGGAAATCCAGCCGCTTTTGTGGCGCGGAAAACGGCTGAGTCTGACCCATCGCTGTCATCATCCGCGTACCATCAAATGTCCGAATTTGACTGGAAACCGGTCATCAATGATTGCGGCTGGCGCGCGCTGTGCCGGCAACTGTCTCGCCGCGGCCACAACAGCAAGGAAACCCCCGAATTCCGCCCGGCCTCCACGCGCGAGGCGCTTGCTCCGCCGCAAATCACCTTAGGGTGTCGTCTGCCTAATTTTCAGGAGGACCCCTGCATGCGCGCCACGCCAGCTGCCCTCATCGGGGCCATGTCGGTTGCGTTCGCCACTGCAGCGACCGCGGGCGCACCCGATAGCTGGGAAGGCTTCTATGCCGGCGCCAACATCGGCTACGCGTGGGGCAGCTCCGATGCGATCACCAGCGCTGGCTGCGGCACCTTCGTCCCCTTCTACTTCGTCTGTGGAAACCAGCCCGGTGTCCAGGCGAGCGGCACGGGATCGCTATCGCCGCACGGGGTCATCGGGGGCGTGCAGGGGGGCTACAACTGGCAGCAGCAAGCCTGGGTCTACGGCGCCGCGCTTGATTTTGGATCCTTCAATCTGAGCAAGTCGCGAACGGGGGCCTCAACGTATGTGGTCACGAGGCCAGGCGTTCCCTACGCGACGAGCTCGTCCGTCGACACCGACTGGCTTTTCACGGCACGAGGGCGACTGGGATGGACGGCCGCGCCCCACCTGCTGCTCTACGCGACGGGCGGCCTCGCGCTGACCAATCTGGAGGTCAGCAACACCTTCGCGGATACAATCGCGCCGAGCGCCGGCAGCGGTGCCTCGAGCCGTTCGAAAACCAAAGCGGGCTGGACGATAGGCGGCGGCGTAGAGTGGATGCTCGCCCGCAACTGGACAGTCGATGCGGAATACCTGTTCCTCGACTTCGGCAGCTTGACAACGTCGGCAAACGTCAGCCCTCCAGCCAATCCCGGGGCAAACAGCACGCTGACCACGTCTTCCGATCTCACCGCGCACACTGTCCGTCTCGGCGCGAACTACCGGTACTAAGCCACGCGCGAAAGCGGGAGCCTTTGGGGAGAAGGTCAGGGGCCCGCACACCGGAGATGCGACTTGCGCGCTCCTTGCGACACGGACGCTGCCGAGACGGGCCACGAACGGGCGAATGCATAGGCGCCCTACGAATTGACCGGATTCTGCGCTAGGAGTGCCAGATCGTCAGCGAAAGGGCATTCCCATGTCGCAACCACTGCCCCCCGACAAGATACCCGTCGCGGTCCAGCGCATCGCAGGCTGGCGCGCGGCGCCGGGCGAGCCGGTCGCGTGCCCGGTGTGCGGCGCTCAAGGCCTCCAGATCGTCGACCGCTCGGCGCGGCCTCATGCGGAATGGTACGCCTTGACGTGCGAAGCCTGCGGCCTTAACGCGACCATCCAGCTTCCCATGGCCCCACCGATCCCAGGCAGCGACTACACATGAAAATCGACGGCAAGGCCTACCGCACCATCTGGCCGGCGCCCGACCAATGGTCGGTGGAGATCATCGACCAGACGCGGCTGCCGCACGAGCTGGTCGTCGTGCCCCTCAAGAGCGCCGAGGACGCCGCCCGCGCCATCCTCACCATGCAGGTGCGCGGCGCCCCGCTGATCGGCGCCACGGCCGCCTACGGCCTCGCCATGGCGATCCGGGAGGACGCCTCCGACGACGCGATCGACCGCGCCGTCGCCTTTCTCGCCAGGCAGCGTCCGACCGCGATCAACCTGCGCTGGGCGCTGGAGGAAATGCGCCGCGCCGTGCAGAACCTGCCGCGCGAAGCCCGCGTCGCCGCCGCCTACAAGCGCGCGGCCGAGATCTGCGACGAGGACGTGGAGACCTGCCGCATGATCGGCGTGCACGGCCTTAAGATCATCAAAGAGATCGCCGCCAAGAAACAGCCGGGCGAGAAGGTCGAGGTGCTGACCCACTGCAACGCCGGCTGGCTCGCCTGCGTCGACTGGGGGACGGCGACCTCGCCCATCTACCACGCGCACGACGCCGGCATTCCCGTCCACGTCTGGGTCGACGAGACGCGCCCGCGCAACCAGGGCGCGGCGCTGACGGCCTACGAGCTGGGGCGCCACGGCGTCGACCACACCATCGTCGTCGACAACGCCGGCGGCCACCTGATGCAGCATGGCAAGGTGGACATGGTCATCGTCGGCACCGACCGCGTCGCCGCCAACGGCGATGTTGCCAACAAGATCGGCACCTACTTGAAGGCGCTCGCCGCCCACGACAACGACATTCCGTTCTACGTGGCGCTGCCGCACTCGACCATCGACTGGACGGTCGATGACGGCATGACGATCCCGATCGAGGAGCGCTCGGGCGACGAGGTCCTGAAAATGCCGGGGCGGCTGCCCGACGGCTCGGTCGTCACGGTGGAGGTTGCAGCGCCGGGCTCTTCCGCCGGCAACCCCGCCTTCGACGTGACGCCGGCGCGCCTCGTCACCGGCTTCATCACCGAGCGCGGGGTGTGCCCGGCGACGCGCGAGGGGCTTCTATCGCTCTACCCCGAGCGCGGCGAGAAGTGAGCCGTGCCGGGTGTCGGACCCGGAGGGTCGGACACCCGATGCGCGATACCTATATTCAGCACGAACCGTAGGTTGGGTTAGGCCGCGCAAGCGGCCGTAACCCGACAAGGCTTGTGATCGCCGAGAGGCGTTGGGTTACGCTCGGCTCGGTGCGAGCCTCGCTAACCCAACCTACGGTCCTGGGGTCTGACACCTGTCGCATTCGCATCCCATATGGAGGCGGAAAGCAGCAATGGAGGTTCCGATGCACCAGCACCGCCCGTCCCGCCCGCGCGCGCTTGCGCCTCTTCTTCTCGCCGCGATCACGCTCGCTGTGCCCGCCGCAGCGCAGGAAGTGCAGTACGTCGCGCCCCCCGAAGCCGAAGTTTCCTACGACGTGGCATACTACGAGCTGCCCAAGGGCGACCGCCCGCACGACGTGGCGCCCGCGCCGGACGGCACGGTCTGGTACACGGGCCAGCGCGCGGGCGTGCTCGGCCGTCTCGATCCCAAGACCGGCGACATCAAGCGCGTGCCGTTGGGCAAGGGCTCGGCCCCGCACGGCGTTATCGTCGGACCGGACGGTGCGGCCTGGGTCACCGACGGCGGGCTCAACGCCATCGTGCGCGTCGATCCCAAGACGCACGCCGTCAAGTCCTGGCCGCTGCCTGAGGGCCGCGAGGGCGCAAACCTCAACACGGCCGCCTTCGATGCCAAGGGGCGCATCTGGTTCACGGGCCAAACCGGCATCTACGGGCGCCTCGACCCCGAGACCGGCGCCATGCAGGTGTGGGATGCACCGCGCGGGCGCGGCCCCTACGGCATCGCCGCCACGCCCGCAGGCGACATCTGGTTCGCGTCGCTGGCCGGCAGCTATCTGGCCAAGCCGGACCTGGAGAGCGGCGCCGTGACCCCCGTCGATCCCTCCAAAAAAGGCAGCGGGACCCGCCGGGTGTGGTCGGACTCCGCCGGCCGCCTGTGGGTCAGCGAATGGAACGCCGGATCCTTGAGCGTTTATGATCCGCAAAAGAAAATGTGGCAGACATGGCCGTTGCCGGGCGAGCTGGCGCGGGCGTATGCGGTGTTCGTCGACGAGAAGGACAAGGTCTGGGTGTCGGATTTCACCGAAAACGCGATTTTGCGCTTCGATCCCCAAACGCAGGAGTTTGTCAGCTTCCCCAGCGACCGGGCGCACGCGGACGTGCGCCAGGTGCTGGGACGGCCGGGCGAGCTGTGGGGCGCGGAATCGGGCACCGACCGGCTCGTCGTCGTTCGTTACGGCGGGATGGGCGAGTAGCGCGCAGGAGCTTCATGGGTGCGAAAGCCAAGAGCTCGGAGTTGAAGGCGCGCCGTGCCGTGATCGAGACCGCGCTTGCCATGAGCCGCTCAGGGCTTTCGCCCGGCCGCTCGGGCAACGTGTCGTGCCGTTGGGACGGCGGCATGCTAATCACGCCGACGGGCATGGCCTATGCGGACATCCGCCCGCGCGACGTCGTCTTCGTCAACGGCAAGGGCGAGGTGCCCGACAAGAAGTCGCGCAAGCCCTCGAGCGAATGGCGCTTTCATCTGGCGGCCTACCGCGCGCGCCCCGACGCGAACGCCGTCGTGCATACCCACTCGCTGCACGCAACCGCGCTCGCCTGCGCGCGCAAAGCCATCCCGGCCTTTCACTACATGGTGGCCGTCGCCGGCGGCAAGGACATTCCCCTGGTGCCCTACGATACCTACGGCACCAACGAGCTGGCGCGCCACGTGGCCAAGGGGCTGTTCCATCGCGACGCCTGCCTGATGGCGAACCATGGCCAGATCGCGATTGCGCGCACGCTGCCCGCCGCACTCGAGCTCGCAACCGAGGTCGAGACGCTGGCCGAGCAATACTGCAAGGCGCTGGCGCTCGGCAAGCCGCACATCCTGCCCGACGCCGAGATGGCGCGCGTCCTGAAACGCTTCAAGACTTACGGCCAGCGCGGGCAGCAGGAAGACTGAGCGGCGCTCTAGGCGTCAGAGCTTGGGAAGACGGTTGAAAGCGTTGCGGCAGGTGCGCCGCCACTGGCTCTTGGTCATGTGGGTGCCAGTGTCCCAGGTGGCCATGCAGTCCTCGAACCGCTTTTCTTCCCGGTCGCGTTCGGCGTCCTCGATGCTTCCCGTCGTCAACTTGCCAGAGCCTGACGCACCGGCGCCGGCGTCCGCCAGCCGCTCTGGCGGGCGCGCATGAGCGGGCCCCGCCAACAGCAGGGCCGCTACGAGAAGAAGGGAAGGCGTGTGCAGGTATCTGATCATGGGTCCAGCGTTATGCTCAAATCGCGTTCAAATTGAGAACCCGCACACCGCCCCCTTTGTTCCAGCGGTCAGCTGGCATGCGGTCCTTGCATCTCGCGCAGGGCCGCCTCGATGCGGCGCCAGTTCTGCGCTTGCTCGTGATCGCCCTGCTGCTCGCAGGCTTTGGCTTTTTGTGCGGCCTCCGCAAGGGCCGTGGCGCCATGTGCATCGCGCAGCCTGCGTGCATGCTCTTGGATTTCCATCGCCAGCATGTTCGGTCCTCCCATTGCTAGGACAGTTCCTCGCATATGGGCCCTAGCCGCATGGGATCAAGGGCGCCTTGCGCTACCTCAATTGGCGAAGCGGAAGTGCATCACGTCGCCGTCCTTGACGACGTAGTCCTTGCCTTCGAGCCGCATTTTGCCGGCGTCCTTGGCGCCCGTCTCGCCGCCTAAGGCCACGTAATCGTCATAGGCGATGGTCTCGGCGCGAATGAAGCCCCTCTCGAAGTCGGTGTGGATAACGCCGGCGGCCTGCGGCGCCTTGGTGCCGCGCGTGATGGTCCAGGCGCGCGCCTCTTTCGGCCCCACGGTGAAGTAGGTCACGAGGTCCAAGAGCTTGTAGCCGGCGTGGATCAGCCGCTTGAGGCCGGGCTCCTCGAGCCCCAGGTCTTTAAGAAACTCGGTGCGGTCCTCCTCGGGCAGGCCTGCGAACTCCGCCTCGATCTTGGCCGAGATGACGACGCAGCCGGCACCTTCCATCTTGGCCTTCGCCTCAACGCTGTGCGAATGCGCATTGCCGGTGGCGGCGGAGGCCTCGTCCACGTTGCACACGTAGAGCACCGGCTTGGCGGTCAGGAGCTGCAGGGCAGCAAAGGCCGGGGCCTCCTCCGGCGTCAAGTCGGCAAGGCGTGCCGGCCTGCCCTCGCGCAAGAGCACCAGCGCCTTGTCCATGAGCGCGAGTTGCGCCTTGGTCTCCTTGTCGCCGGTCTTGGCCTTCTTCTCGATATTGGCGCGCCTCTTCTCCAGGCCGTCGAGATCGGCGAGCATCAGCTCGGTCTCGACCGTTTCGGCGTCCGAGGTGGGGTCGACGCGGCCTTCGACGTGGGTCACGTCCCCGTCCTCAAAGCAACGCAAGACGTAGGCGACCGCGTCGACCTCGCGGATGTGGCCCAGGAACTGATTGCCCAGCCCCTCGCCCTTGGAGGCGCCGCGCACCAGCCCGGCGATGTCGACGAACGTGAGCCGCGTCGGGATGGTCTGCGCCGACTTGCCGATGGCCGCCAGCGTGTCGAGCCGCTCGTCGGGTACGCCGACCTCGCCCACGTTCGGCTCGATGGTGCAGAAGGGATAGTTGGCGGCTTCGGCCGCCGCGGTCTGCGTCAGCGCGTTGAAAAGCGTGGACTTGCCCACGTTCGGCAGGCCCACGATGCCGCATTTGAAGCCCATCTCGCCGTCCTGGATCGAAGGTTGGGAAAGAGACGTGCGGACCGCGCCGCGCGTCGTCGGAGGTCGGCAGACCGCTTAAGCGCTTCGGAGGCCCTTGTGAAGCCCGTCGTTGCCGCAGCCGCGGGGGTGGCAAAGCGGATCAGAGGTAAAGCGTTATTGCGGAGTACATGAGCGCGGCCAGTGCCGCGGCGGCCGGCACGGTGATCACCCAGGCGGCCACGATCCCCATGAAATGCGACCGGCGCACGAGCTTGCGCCGAAGCAGCTCGTCCTGGTCCCGGCTCCGGTGGCCCTTATGGACATGGCGCAGGCCATGCTTCTTGACGTAGTTGCGCCGGCGGCGGCTGTGCGTCGTGTAGTACTCGCGGAAGAAGCCGACGCCGAATACCGCCCCCACCGCGATGTGCGTCGAGCTGACGGGTAGCCCCAAAGTGGACGCGATAATCACCGTGATGGCCGCCGACAGCGCCACGCAGAACGCCCGCATGGGGTTCATGCGCGTGATCTGCTGGCCGACCATGCGCACCAGACGCGGGCCGAACAGGAACAGGCCGAGGCTGATGCCGACCGCACCGATGAGCATCACCCAGAACGGCAGATCGACGGTGCTCGCCGGCTTGCCCGCTTCCGCGCTGTGGAGGATGGCGGCAAGCGGGCCGACGGCGTTGGCGACATCGTTGGCGCCATGCGCAAAGGACAAGAGCGCGGCCGAGCAGATCAGTGGGAGATGGAACAGCTGGCGCAGCGACTGGTTGCGGTTCTCCAGGCCCTCCGACTGGGCGCGGACCCACGGCTTCACCAGGGCGTGAACCAGCACGAAGACCGCGACGGCGAGGCCGATGAGGGTGAGCGGCCCCGAGTTCCAGACGTGGCTCAGGCCCTTCAAGAAGAGATAGGCCGAGAAGGTGGCGGCCATGACGGCGATGAGGACGGGCACCCAGCGTCGTGCGGCGGCGATCTTGTCGTCCTGATAGATGATCTTGACCTTGATGAAGGCGAGGAACAGCGCGGCAATCATGCCGCCGAGCAGCGGAGACAGTATCCAGCTGAAGGTGATCGCCCAGAGCACGAGCCAGTCGATGGCGCTGGTGCCGACGGCGGCGATCCCCGCGCCCATAACGCCGCCGACGATGGCGTGGGTCGTGGAGACGGGGGCGCCGAGAAAGGTCGCAAGGTGCACCCACAGCGCCGAGGCGAGCAACGCCGACATCATCACCCAGACGAAGGTCTGCGCGTCGGGCACGAGCGCTGGGTCGATGATGCCCTTGGAGATCGTCTCGACGACGTTGCCGCCGGCGATAAGCGCTCCGGCGCTCTCGAACACGGCCGCCATGACGAGCGCGCCGGTCATGGTCAGCGCGCGCGCGCCTACCGCGGGTCCGACGTTGTTGGCCACGTCATTGGCGCCGATGTTGAGCGCCATGTATCCGCCGATGACCGCCGCCGCGATGATGATCACGGCGTTCGGCTCGGAGCCGATGTGGAAGACGGCAATGACGCCGGCAAGGGCGAGGAACAAGAGGGCAAAGCCCGGCGCGAACTGCTTGCGCGAGACCGACCGGGCAGCCTCCTCGAGGTGGCCGATCTTGCCCAGATCCTTGTCGAGCGACGTCTTGCGCAGAGCGCCGGCGCGCGCGCCGGATCCTTCCGCGGCACGCGTTGCCGTGAGAGCGTTTCTTTTGTGCATCTTCCTTGAGGTCTTAGGCAGGACGGCGCCGAAACTCAAACGCGAAATCGGCTCATTCACCACAGTTCATTGCCGGCCGGTGCAAATGGGCCGCCTAGCTCGCATAGCCTGCCGAGCAACGCCTTGAGCTGCGGCTCCTTCACGAGCGCCACTGCCTCCTCCAGCGTCGCCCACGCGAGCTTGCGGCTCTCTCGCTCCGGCCAAACGAGGTGCTGCCGGTCGACGCGCAAGGCATAGACCTCGACGCGGCAGCGGATCCAGGCGAAGACGTGCAGACGCTTGGTGTAGTCGAAAAAGCCGATCGGCCTATCGCTTATCTCGCCCCTGACGCCCGCCTCCTCGAACGCCTCGCGCGCCGCGAGCGCCGCGTCTTGCGTTCCAGCTTTCGGCCAGCCCTTCGGAATGCTCCAGTGGCCGCGTCCGCGCGTGGTGATGAGAAGGACCAGACTGCTTCCGTCGCACTCCACATAGGGGAGTGCTGCACATTGCTTCAATACCTTCATTACGCAAAAACCCCCGTCCCCCCCCAATCCCTCTACGCCTTCAGACGATAGCCCGTCTTGAAGATCCACCACACGATCGCGAGGCAGAGGCCCAGGAAGGCAAGCGTCGCGCCCAGGCTCGCCGCGATATTGACGTCGGCGATCCCGTAAAAGCTCCAGCGGAAGCCGCTGATGAGATACACGACGGGGTTGAACAGCGTCACGGTCTGCCAGAACGGCGGCAGCATGTTGATCGAGTAGAAGGTGCCGCCGAGAAAGGTGAGCGGCGTGATGATGAGCAGGGGGATGATCTGCAGCTTCTCGAAGCCGTCGGCCCAGATGCCGATGATGAACCCGAACAGGCTGAACGAGAGCGCGGTCAGAACCAGGAACGCCAGCATCCAGAAGGGGTGCTCGATGTGCAGCGGCACGAACAGCGACGCCGTGCCCAAAATGATGAGCCCGATGATGATCGACTTGGTCGCGGCCGCCCCGACGTAGCCGAGGAGGACCTCGAACGGGGAGACGGGCGCCGACAGGATCTCGTAGATGGTTCCGGCAAAGCGCGGGAAGTAGATGCCGAACGAGGCGTTCATGATGCTCTGCGTCAGGAGCTGCAGCATGATGAGCCCCGGCACGATGAAGGCGCCATAGCTCACCCCGTCGATCTCCGTGATGCGCGTGCCGATCGCGGCGCCGAAGACGATGAAGTAGAGCGAGGTGGAGAGCACGGGCGAGAAGATGGTCTGCATGACCGTGCGGCGTGCGCGCGCCATCTCGAACGTGTAGATCGACTTGACCCCGTAGACGTTCATCGCGCACCCCGCACCAGATCGACGAAGATGTCCTCAAGCGAGCTCTGGCTGGTGTTGAGGTCGGTGAAGCCGACGCCCGCCGCCCGCATGTCGTTCAAAAGCGCGGTAATCCCCGTGCGCTCCGCGCGCGTGTCGTAGGTGAAGGTGAGCTCGCGGCCGTCGGCGGAGAGCTCCAGCTCGTGGGGCGCCAGCTCGGGCGGGACGGCGGCGAGCGTCTCGTGCAGATGCAAGACGAGCTGCTTCTTGCCGAGCTTGCGCATCAACTCGGTCTTCTCCTCCACCACGATCAGCTCGCCTTTGGTGATCACGCCGACCCGGTCGGCCATCTCCTCGGCCTCCTCGATGTAGTGGGTGGTGAGGATGATGGTGCATCCGCCGGCGCGCAAATCGCGCACCACCTGCCACATCTCCTGGCGCAGCTCCACGTCGACGCCGGCCGTCGGCTCGTCGAGGAACAGGATCTCCGGCTCGTGCGACAGCGCCTTGGCGATCATCACCCGGCGCTTCATGCCGCCCGAGAGCGTCATGATCTTGGCGTCCTTCTTGTCCCACAAGGT
>Ga0307426_1000088_pt1 | contig 54176 bp, 56 predicted proteins | sample SalMarWE160340MG_FD_202165 | JGI IMG/M metagenome (GOLD analysis project Ga0307426, IMG submission 202165) | Salt marsh sediment microbial communities from the Plum Island Ecosystem LTER, Massachusetts, United States - WE1603-40 | ecosystem: Environmental > Aquatic > Marine > Intertidal zone >... | reverse complement strand
GAACATCGTCGAGCCGATGATCTCTATCTGCTTGAAGAACACCCGAGGTAGCGACAGTTCGATCTTCGGTCCTCCGGTGCCACCACAGGTGACCAGTCGGCCGCCCTTGTTCAAGGAGCCGATCGACGCCCGCCACGTCGGTTCTCCGACGTTCTCGACTACGACGTCTGCGCCCTGACCGGTCGCAGCCTTGAGCGCCTTGCCGAAGTCCTCGGTCGAGAGGAATCCACCATCGGCGCCACTGAACACCGCCTTCTCGACCTTCTTCGGGTCGCGTGAGGTCACGAAGACAACGGCGCCCATCTCCTTCCCCAGCATCATCGCCGCGTTCGACACGCCACCCCCCACTCCAACGATCAGTAGCGTGTCGCCCACCTTCAGACGGGCTCGACGAAGCATGCGGTAGGCGGTGCCGTACGCGAGGGCGTAGGCACCTGCATGGTCCCAACCCAGGACTGAGGGCTTGGGCACCACGTTTCGGGCGGGGATCACCACCTGGTCGGCGAGCGTTCCCCAGCGGTGCTCGCCGAGGATCTGATATGTGTCACAGAACAGGATGTCGCCGCGAAGACATGCTTGGCACGATCCGCACGAGACCGAAGGGTTGACGACAACCCCATCCCCGACGGCGACCGTGGTGACCCCTTCCCCAACTGCATCCACAGTCCCGGCACCGTCGGCGCCGGCGATGTGCGGGAGTGGCGGTTTGGGCATGCCCATCGACGACCAGATGTCGAGGTGATTGAGGGCCGACGTCACGAGCCGGACGCGTACCTCGCCCGGGCCGGGAACGGGCTCGTCGACGTCTTCGAGAGCGAACGACTCGGGGCCACCGATTTCACGAAGAAGCCAAGCCTGCATGTGGTCAGCGTAGTGGTGGCGCCACAAACCCGGCCCTCCAAGTCGTAGGTCGCGGTAGGTTGTGGATCGGTCCGCATGGTCGCGTCTGGGATTGGTCGCCCGAGGTGCGGTTGCCAACGGGCAGGCGGCCGGGTTCGAGGCACCAGGGAGAGGAGTTCAACCGTGGCACGGTCGAAGGGAATCTTCGGATTGCTGACGCTGCTCACCGCAATACCGCTGCTCGCAACGGCGTGCGGCGGCGGTGGTGCCGACAGCGGTTCGGCCCAGGGCGACACGAACACGACCAACCAGAGCAGCACGAACACCACGGCTCAGCAGGGCAGCGGGTCCGCGATGCCAGAAGGGATCGACCTGCCCGAGGGTGTGCCGAGGGCCGACGCGTTGATTCCGGAACTGGCGGAGATCCCCATCCCCGACGGGGCGGTCTTCGGGGGTGGAAGCGCCCATACCAAAGCGCAGGATCCACGCGAGACCGCAGTACAGATAGTCTACTTCGCTCAGTCGGTCGAGGAGATCGTGACGTTCTACCTCGATTCGTTGCCGGCCGCCGGCTTTCAGATCGAGTCTCAAGGAAGCGTCACGAAAGCAGCCGACATTCAGCCGACAGGAGACAACCTCGTTATCTTCACCGATCCCGGCGGGCTGTCGGGCAGCCTCGACATCAAGCCTGGTGCGTTCAGCCCGACGCAGTTGAGTATCAACCTCTTCCGGTCTGGTTAGCTGGCGTTCCCAGGGTGGGCCGGGTGATCGATGTGGCCGCACGCTGCTTCGGTTTGAACGGCATGGCATAGACCACTGCGGGCTCGCGTCAGCTTGGCAGGATCCATCCGGGGACGAGTCGGCGCAGCTTCGGTTCGAAACGCAGACGGTCGAGATCTTCTGGGTCGAGGACGAGGTCAGCGGCAGCCGCGTTCAGCTCCATCTGCTCGACAGTGTGGGCACCTGGAATGGCGATCACGTTCGGGTGAGAGATCACCCAGGCCAGCGCGACCTGTGCAGGCGTTGCGCCGTGGCGGTTGGCGATGTCGCGTAGGACGTCGAACAGCGGCTTGGCACGTTCGAGATTGCGGGTCGACGACAGAGGGTTGACGATGTTGCGGCCACGAAACCCGGTGATCGGGTTCGACGCCGTGTAGACGCCGGACAGCAGCCCCTGGGCGAGCGGGCTGTAGGCGATGACCAGCCGCCCGTTGTCCTTCGCGAAGGGAACGAGGCTGGTGGCGGCCCGTCGGTTGATGAGGTTGAACTGCACCTGATTCGACAGGACCGGCTTGCCCAGGGATCGTTCCGCTCGTCGCCAGCGGGCAAGCGAGTGGTTTGACACGCCAACGTGCCGGATAGCGCCGAGATCGAGGAGCCGGCGCATTCCACGCATCGTGAACGACGCCGGGGCGTGCGGATGCGGCCAGTGGATCTGGTACAGGTCTATGTGATCGACACCGAGCCGATCTCTCGACTGGAGGCCGTGGGAGACGACGGTGCCAGGCAGCGGCACCACAGGAAAGAACTTCGACGCGATGAACGCGCGATCGCGGTGTCCGGACAGTGCCCGGCCGAGGATGATCTCAGAGGCGCCACGTCCGTACATCTCTGCCGTATCGAAGACGTTGATGCCGAGATCCAGCGCTCTGTCGACGATTCGTGCGGCCTCGACGTTGTCGTACGTCTCTCCATATGCCCACTCGCTCGAGCCGAACTGCCATGTGCCCAGACCGATCAGCGAAAGACGTTCACCGGAAATCTCCAGGTACCGCATCTCAGATCCTGGCCAGCCGTTCGGCCAGCTCCGGCGGGAGTCGAGTGGGCTTGCCGTCGAGGTCGGTGATCGCACCGAGGATGTCCAGGGTTGCGAGCAGCGTATTGTCTCGAAACATCTCCTGGTGCCACACCGACGAGGCCCTGCGCCGTTCCACGACTTCCGACTCGATGCGGACCGTATCGCCGCCGACGGCAGGGGAAACGAACCTGGCGTGAGCGTCGACGACGACGATGTGGAAACCGGCGGCCGACATGGTGCCCATGGCGAGCCCAACCGACTCGAGTGCGTCGATCCGGGCCGTTTCGAAGTACGAGAAGTAGGTCGTGTGGTTCACGTGGTTGTAAGGATCGAGCTCGTAGAAGCGCACCTTGATAGTCGTCGTGTGTCGCATGGCTTTCCGAGGCTACTGTCCGTCGCCGCGCTGAGCGTAGGATCGAGGCGGAAGGAGGCACTGATGGTGTCGTGGCTGAACGTCGGAGTGTTGATCGCGGCGACGATCCTGACGTTCGGGTTCTATGTGGCAAGTGCCGGCCCAGCGGCGTTGGCGCGACGCATCGGCAGCGAAGCCGCCTACCGAAGGTGCACGGTCTATCGGATACTGTCCGGTGTGTTCATGACCGTCTCAGGCGTCAACTACGTGGTCTATGCCTTCCACCCGTTGCCGTGGTCGTTCCCCGAGCACTTCCCCTGGGCGTACTGGGTGTCGGTGCTGATCGCAGTAGTGATCGCAGTGCCGTCGGGGATCGTGTGGTTCCGCGGGATGAGAGATGCCGGCGAGGAGACGATGGTGCTCAAGGAAAGCCACGGGATGTACGGAGGTATCTACGGACGCATCCGTCACCCGCAGGCCGCGGGTGAGGTGTGGTACTGGTGGGTGTTTGCCTTCCTGTGCCACTCGCCGTTCCTGGCGATCTACTCGATCGTGTGGCTGCCGTTGTTCCACCTCATGTCGAGAGCCGAGGAGCGGGATCTGTTGATCCGGTTCGGCAGCGACTACCGCACCTACATGGAGCAGACCGGCATGTACCTACCTCGGCGCCGCCCCGTTTGATGGCTCTGGCACCGACCCGAAAGAAGCTATGCTGGCCCGTCGGGTAGTCCGACGACGCCTCCAGGATCGATTCGGAACGTGAGTGCGGCACCGACCGCCGGTGCGTCCTCGAGTTCGGCTTCGAGTGTGCTGCCGTCGCCCATCTCGATTGCTGTCAGGTAGCGACCGCCGCGGAAGGCCCGTTGCACGATGGTCCCTTCGAGCGGCCCGCGTGGCTTGATGGCACCCTCTCTCACGACGATCTGGTGGTGGCCGTCGCCGAGCTCACCTGCCTGGAAGGTGCCCCATGGAGCGGTGGCGACGCCCGCGGCTACCTCGACGCCGATGATGTTGGAGAACCCGAGGAATCTGGCAGCCCACGCGTTGGCCGGTGAGGACCACACCTGCTCCGGAGTGCCTGTCTGGACGATGGTGCCGTCGCGCAGGATCACCATCTGGTCGGCGACGGTGAAGGCCTCTTCCTGGTCGTGGGTGACGTAGACAGCGGTGATCTGGAGCCGAACGAACAGCTCCCTGAGCTCGGGAACGATACGTTCTCGGAGGGTGCGGTCGAGCGAACCGACCGGCTCGTCGAGCATCAGGACTCTTGGTTCCGGTGCCAGGGAGCGGGCGAGCGCAACCCGCTGCTGTTCTCCACCCGACAGACGTCCAACACTGCGGTGCTCATACCCAGCGAGTCCCACCCACTCGAGAACCTCGGCGACCCGGCGGTCGGCCCCAGGGCGGCCCTCGACACCGAATGCAACATTCGCTCCGACGGTCATGTGGGGGAACAGCGCGTAGTCCTGGAACATCAGTCCGAACCCGCGGGCATGCGGCGCAACTCCGTTCAGTGGCTCGCCATTCCACGAGATCGATCCGGCATCCGGAGGCTCCAGCCCGGCGATCGCGCGCAGCAGCGTCGACTTCCCGCTCCCACTGGGCCCCAGAACCGCGACGACGGTTCCATCAGGAACCGTCAGGCTGACGTCGTGCATGAACGGTGCACCTTCGAACGACACGGCGAGATCTCGGACTTCGAGCATCAGAACTCTCCCACCTCACCGAATCGGAAGCGCTCGATCGCGAACATCGACAGCGCGGTGAGCACCATCAGAATCGTTGCCAGGGCCAGTGCCTCGTTGAACGTGCCGGGTCTACCGAGCAACCGAAAGATCGCGATCGGCAGTGTGGGCGAGGCCGGTCGTGCCAGGAAGCTTGTCGCTCCGAACTCGCCGAGCGAAACGGCGAACGCGAATCCTGCACCTATCAGGCCGGCGCGCGAAATCATCGGGAGATCGATTCGTCTCCAGACGCGGGCCGGTGTCGCACCCAGCATCGCCGCGGCATCACGGAGGTCTTGTCGAACCGACCGCATGACCGGGACTGCAGTCCTGACCACGAACGGGATAGCGACGAGCGCATGGGCGATCGGCAGCAGAACTGGTGACGTGCGAAGGTCGATGGGTTTTCCCAACGCTACGAGGAATCCGAACCCGATCGTCACTGCCGACGTGCCAAGCGGCAACATGAGCAGCACGTCGAACGCACGTGAGAAGAGCCCTGTCCGGTGGGCGACGATCACCGCGGCCATCATCCCGACGGTGACGGCGAGCAACGTCGCTCCGACGGCGATGAGGAGCGAGTTCCTGATCGCCTCGATCGGGGGGACAAAGAGGGCCGACGTCCGGGTGGCGAGTGATCGGTATGCGTCGAGCCCGAAGCCGGAGCCGGTCCTCAGCGATCGCCCGACCAACAGCGCGAGCGGTGTGCCGAGGAACAGGCCCGTGAAGGCCAGTACCGACGACATGACCAGTCGATCCGAGAGACCACGAGGGACTCGAGCGACCTCCTCGGAAGGTCGCAGCGATAGCTCGATCGCCTGGCGCCGCTGGGATGACGAGTAGGCGAACAGGACCGAGGTGACGCCGATGAGTTGGATCACCGCCAGCGCGGCGGCAATCGGCAGTTGGAGGTAGGTGATGGTTTGGCGGTAGATCTCCACCTCGATCGTCGAGAAGCGCAACCCGCCGAGGATGAGGATCACCCCGAACGACGTGAACGTGAACAGGAACACGATCGAGCCGGCTGCCGCGAGCGCAGGACGAAGCAGCGGAAGCGTGACGGTCCGGAAGGCCCTCCAGCGACTCGCACCGAGCATCCGGGCGGCTTCTTCCAGTCGAGGGTCGAGATTGCCCCAGAAGCCGCCGACGGTGCGTACGACGACGGCGAAGTTGAAGAACACATGGGCGATCAGGATGAGCCACACCGTTCCGCTCAGATCGACGACCCCCGTCGGTCCCAGCAGCGCGAGAAAGGCGGTGCCGACCACCACTGTCGGCAGCACGAACGGCACGGTGATCGCCGCTCTCATGAGGCTCTTGCCACGGAATCGGTATCGGGCGAACACGTAGGCAGCCGGTAGCGCGACGAGCATGGTGAGCAGCATCGAGGCCGTGGCTTGCCACACCGTGAACCAGATGGCTCCGCGTAGCGTGCCCCGGCTGAACACGTCACCGAACGGTGCCAGGTCGAGCCGGCCGTTTGCGACGAGGCTCTTGGTGAGGATCGCTCCCAGGGGGTACGCGAAGAAGTACGCGAGGAAGAGGAGCGGAACCCCGACAAGGAAGACGTCACCGATGCGCTGAGGTCTTCTCACGATCTGACGATCTCGGTCCACTGCTGGATCCACTCCTCACGATGCTGCTCGATCAGCGCGGGGTCCATCGTCTCCGGGTGGTCCGGGACGGTCGCGAACTCGGCGAACACCGAGGGCAGTGTCACGTCGGATCTGGCAGGGAACACGAACATGTTGAGTGGCATGTCCTCCTGGAACTCCGGCGACAGCATGAAGTCGATCAGCTTGCCGGCTGCTTCGGCGTGATCGGTGCCGGTGAGGATGCCCGCGTACTCGACTTGACGGAAGCACCCGTCGGTGATGACTGCGGTGGGAGGCTCGTCCAAAGGCACCTCCGAGTAGTAGACCTCTGCGGGAGGAGACGAGGCGTAGGAGACGACGAGCGATCGTGTTCCCTCCGAGGCAGCCGAGAAGTCCGAGTAGTACGCCTCCGTCCAGCCGGCGTCGACTTTGACGCCGTTGGCGACCAGGTCACGCCAGTACTCCTGCCATGTGTAGTCGCCGGTCTCGCCGAACTTCGCAATGGTTGCCAGCAGGAATGCGAGCCCGGGGGAGGAGGTCGCCGGATCCTCTACAACGAGCATGTCGTTGTAGACAGGGTCGGTGAGGTCTTGGAGCGTCTTCGGGGCGGGTGTGCCGCTGTCGAAGGCGGCCTTGTCGTAATTGATGCACACGTCGCCGTAGTCGATCGGCGTGGCCAGGTCACCGGCTCGCAGACTCTCGGGGACCGCACTCAGCGAAGAGGATGTGTACGGCTCGAAGATCCCCTCCGATAGCGCCCGGGAGAGGAACGTGTTGTCGATCCCGTACACAACGTCGGCGATCGGGTTGTCCTTTGTCAGGATCGCCTGGTTGAGCATCGTGCCCGCGTCATCCGACTTCAGGACTTGCACCTCGATGCCGGTCTCGTTCGTGAAGTCCTGGAGGATCCCGTCCGACACGGCGAACGCGTCGTGGGTGAGCATCGTGATCTGTTCGGGTGTCTGCGTGTTGGCGGGTTCCGAGGTGTCCTGTGAGCACGCCGTGAGCGTGAGCGCGAGGACAAGAATCAACCCACCGCAACGGCGGGCTCCCGATGTGATCCGCATGGCGCCTCCTTCGTTGGTCGGAGGCCAGGCTGAGGCTGCTTCTTTCGCCGGCATTACCCGGTCAAGTTCCAACGGTCGGAGGCTCCGAGCCTCCTTCTCAGCCCGGTCCTACCGAGCTCCCGTGCAGAAGGAAGCCTACCCGTTCTTGCCGGCAGGACGGTCAGGGATTCTCGTTGCGGTCGGCTGTGCCGCTCACGAGAAGAGCGACGCCGAGGCCGATAACGAGCGCAGGGACTAGGTAGCTGGAGGGGACTGTCCAGACGCCCGCTGCCTGCAGCAGGAACACGATTCCGACGATGATGAAGAACACGCCGGCGGTGATGGATCCCTTCATCGTGACACTCCAATCTGTCCGGCGAACGCCGACGCCTTCAATACCAGGGTCGCTCCGGTGCCCTGGGAGGTCGTGTTCAGGTTGACGCCGACGCCTTCTCTGCGCTCCCCGAACGCGTCGATCTGTCCGAAGAGGGTGCTTGCCTTCACTTCAACAGTGGCGTTGCGGGGCGCGTACACCTTGATCTCACCGGCGAATACGCTGACGTTGAGGGTGGTCGTGCCCGCAGGGAGGTCGAGGTCGCGCAGGTCGACGACGATGTTGCCGGCGAACATCGACACGTCCTTCACATCGGTGACGTTCGTGACGGTGACGGTGCGGTCCCCCACTCCGCTGCTCGTGGTGATCGCAGGTGTGCCAGTACCACCGGCGACGAGCACGATCGTGAGGATGACCCCCAGAGCGATCAGCCCACCGTGCGACTTGCCTTTGGGATCGGCAACGAGCGCGGCGCCGATGACCACTAGGACGCTCGGAAGGACCCACTCCCAGGGAAATTGGTCGACGGCGCCGACCGTCTGGAGGAGCCACCCGGCCCCTATCGCGACGATCAGCAACCCGAGTACCAGGCGTCCGGCCCTCATCGCCGGCCTCCAAAGATGACCGCAATCCCGATGACGATCACGATGGCGGGCCAGACGAACCTACCGATGTCGGGGAGCAGACGGTCGAGGATCATGAATCCGCCGACCACGATCAATGCTCCGCCGATGAGGAGCGTCGCGCTGCTCGCTTGGCCGGTCGCCGGACCAACGTTGTCGTCCGGTTGCTCCATCGGCATGGCGATCCATCCGATCAAGTAGATGAGAAACCCCGATCCGCCCGCGATCAACAGCACCAAGAAGATCACCCGGACGATCACAGAATCTATTCCGAGGTACCGTCCGAGGCCGCCGGCGACGCCGGCGATCATCTTGTCCTTGGCGCTTCGACGCAGCACCTTCGGGGCGGGGCTATCGGGTGTGGTCATGGTTCCTCCCTCGCCACCAAGCTACTCGAACTGCTTCTGGCGTGAGTAGCCAGCACTCCTCTGCTTCTGGCGTGAGAGAAGTGCTCTATGGCCACCCAACTCACGCCAGAACGAGGAGAGGGAGGATGAGAGCAAACTCCACGAGCGAAGCGCCCTGATCGCGACGCATGATGCCTCCCAAACGGCCGCTGCGTGCCGTGTATCGCCCAGCCCTGACCAATCTTGTACGACCACTCAGTATGGCTGTCAACTCGTTCTCGATACGCTCCGTTAGGACGTCCCGATCGAACGGCGACGGGTGGGGATTACCAGCGCAGGAGCATCGACGCCCAGGTGAATCCGCTGCCGAAGGCGGTGGAGGCGACGAGCATTCCCGGCCGCAGGCGGCCTTCTCTCACAGCCTCGGAGAGCCCGATGGGAATGGTCGCTGCGGTCGTGTTGGCGAACCGGTCGATGGTGTTGAATACCTTCTCTTCCGGGATGCCCATGCGTTGGGCGACAGCCTCGTTGATCCGCAGGTTCGCCTGATGGAACACGAACAGGTCCACGTCGTCTAACGAGACGTCGTTGGCGTCGAGCGCCTCTTCGATTGCCTCGGGCATCAACTTGACCGCGTGTACATAGACGTGGCGCCCATTCATCTTGGGGAAGGTGAGCTTGTTGTCGATGATGTCATGGGTGATCATGCGTGCTCCGACCGCCATGCCGGGTGCAGGCACCCACAGATCCTCTGCGTAGGTTCCGTCGGCATGGAGATGGGTCGAGAAGATGTGGGAGTCACGCGACGGGTCGTTGACTTCGACTGCCTCCAGGATTGTCGCACCGGCGCCATCCCCGAAGAGGACGGTCAGGTCGCGGCCCTCATCGCTGATATCGAGACCCTTCGAGTGGATCTCGGCGCCCACGACGAGGATCTTCTCGGCCGAGCCGGTGCGGATGTACTGGTCGGCCATGGATATGGCGTAGATGAAGCCGGTGCACTGCTGGCGCACGTCGATCGCCGGGATACCGGACACGCCGAGCTTGCGCTGAAGGAAGACGGCGCTGCCCGGGAAGTAGTGATCGGGGCTGATGGTGGCGAAGAAGATCATGTCGAGATCGTCGGGGCCGACGTCAGCCATCGCCATGGCCTGTTTGGAAGCTTCGAGCGCGAGATCCGAGGTACCGGTGTCCTCATCCACCCAGTGCCGCTCACGGATCCCCGTGCGTTGGACGATCCACTCGTCGGAGGTGTCGATGATCTGGGAGAGATCATCGTTGGTGATCACCTTGGGCGGTACGTAGCTGCCAACGCCGGTGATTCGTGAACGAAGTGCCATTCGCTGTACCTTCCCGCGGGTTGGGGCATGGTATCGCGCGCGATCGCTGCGTTCAGGTCGGAAGGCGGATCTCGGGTGCGCCGAGCCTGACGGCATCGGCAGTGCGATCGTCGGGCTGACGCTGCGAGTCTCGTTCGGCCTCGACGCGAGCGAGGTAGTAGGCGATCTCTCGCGACCTTCTCGTGTCGTCCCAACCGAGGATGGGAGAGACGAGTTGGGCGGTGCGCTCGGCGACTGCGGTACCGCGATCGACCGTCTCGACGGAGATCCTGGTCCTTCGGGCGAGGATGTCGTCCAGATGGAGTGCACCCTCGTGCGTGGCCGCGTACACAACCTCCGCCTCCAGGTAGCCACCCGAGAGCTCGGAACCTAGCTCGGGTCCTGCGTCGATCGACTCGAGGAGGTCATCGGTGAGCGATCCATACCGGTGAAGGAGGTGCTCGATCGTCTCGACCGACATCGCGTGCCGGACGCCGATGCCCTCACGATTCGTCCAGTGCTCGCGGAACCCGTCGGCGCCGAGGAGGGGGATCTTTTCTGTGGACGAGTGTGGGAAGGGGGACCCCAAGCCGGCTACCACTGCGTCGATAGCGTCCTTTGCCATCACCCGATAGGTTGTGAACTTGCCGCCTGCGACGGTGATGAGTCCGGGCACGACTTCGCTCACCGCGTGCTCGCGGCTCAGCTTGGACGTCGAGTCCGACTCCCCGGAGAGTAGGGGTCGAAGCCCCGCGTAGACCCCTTCGACGTCGCCATGGGTGATTGGCGGGTCGACCATGCGGTTGACGTGGCCAAGCAGGTAGTCGATGTCGGTCTTCGATGCCGCCGGATGCGCGAGGTCGAGGTTCCAGTCGGTGTCCGTGGTACCGATGATCCAGTGCCGATCCCACGGAATGACGAACAGAACGCTCTTTTCGGTCTTGGTGATGAGGCCGACCGTGCCTTTGATGCGGTCTCTCGGCACGACGAGGTGGATGCCCTTCGAGGCGCGGACGTGGATCGCCCCACGCCCCGCGAGATCCTGGATGTGGTCGGTCCACACGCCGGTCGCGTTGACGACCGCACGCGCCTGGATCGTGAAGCTCTCTCCCGATTCGAGGCAGCGAGCTCGCACCCCACTGACACGCCCGCTGTCATTGAGGATACCGGTAGCCGCGATGCTCGGAGTAACCGCGGCGCCGTGGACAGACGCGGTTCGCGCGACCGTCATGACGAAGCGGGCGTCGTCTTCCTCGGCGTCCCAGTACCGAACCGCCCCGACGAGGCTGTCACGCCGCAGAGCCGGGAACAGGCCGAGTGCCTTGGTGCGCGAGAGCTGTTGATGATGGGGGAGGGAACTCGGGCCTGCGAACAGGTCATACAGGGTGACCCCTGCACCGACATAGAGGCGTTCCCATGCGCGGTGAGTGAGGGGGTAGAGAAACGAGACCGGGCGGACGAGGTGCGGTGCGAGGCGATCCAGAAGGAGTCCGCGTTCACGGAGGGCTTCACGGACGAGACGGACGTCGAGCTGCTCTAGGTAGCGGAGCCCGCCGTGGATGAGTCTGCTGGAGCGACTCGACGTGCCGGACGCGAGGTCCCGTTGCTCGATCAGGCCGACGTTCATGCCTCTTGTGGCTGCGTCGAGCGCAGCACCGGTGCCTGTGATGCCTGCTCCGATGATGAGGACGTCGAATGTTTCGGTCTTCAGCCGCTCGATGTCTTGTGCCCGCTGGTTCGGGTTGAGTGCACCGCCCATGTATCAAGGCTAGATGGCGAACACACCCCGTTCTTGCGTGAGCTAGGTAGACACTGCCGACCTCTCTCACGCCAGAAGGAATGGGGTGGCAGGTTTCGCAAGAACAGGAGTGCTGGTGGCCGGGAACCGTCGGCCATCCACGGGACGCCGCACGGTAGCCTTGAAGCAAGCCTGGCGAGTACGGAGGTGCGTGTGGAGGACCGAACGTTCATGATTCTCGGCGGTGCCGGGTTGGTCGGCTTTCAGGTCGCACACCGGATCGCGACCGATCTGCATCCTGAGCGCATCGTGATCGCTTCGCTGTACGAGAGGGACACTGAACAAGCGTGCGCGGATCTTCGCGCCCTGTTCCCTGATGGCACGACAGAGTTCGTGGGGGAGTGGGGTGACGTCTTCGCCAGAGAAGCGTTTGCGCAGACCTCGCGCAGAGAGCTGCTGGAGGATGAAGATGCCCGAGAGGGCATCTTCGCTGATTTGCTGGGTCCTATCGACGAAGCGTTCGACCGATCTCGTCTTGCGCACCTGATCGATCGGTACCGGCCGGACGTGATCATCGACTCGATCAATACGGCGACGGCCATCAGCTACCAGGACGTGTACACGACGTCGAAGATCGCCAAACGGAGCATCGACCGGCTTCAGATGGACTCGTCGTTGCCTGTGGATGTCGTCGCTCACGATGTCGAGAGTCTGATCCTCTCCCAGGCGGTGCCCCAGCTCATCAGACACGCCATGATCCTCGACCGGGCGATGCGGGAGGTGGGCACGAGGCTATATCTGAAAATCGGCACGACCGGGACGGGCGGAATGGGGTTGAACATTCCGTATACCCACTCCGAGGATCGCCCCTCCGCCCAGTTGATGACTAAAGCGTCTGTCGCGTTTGCCCACACGGGCTTGCTGTTTCTGATGGGTCGCACTGCGGGTGGCCCGATCGTCAAGGAGATCAAGCCGGCGGCCATGGTCGGCTTTGGCGACATCGGCTATCGGACGATCACCGAGCGCGGCGAGCCGGTTCGCCTCTACGAGGCGATGACCGAACTGCTCGATAAAAAGCTTCAGGTTCGAATGGACCCGGGAGCCTTCGAGGCGGGGTCCGAGCTGCAACTGCCCGTGGTCGCCACCGGTGAGAACGGGGTGTTCACCAAGGGTGAGTTCGAGGCGATCACGGCACTACGGCAGATGGAGTTCGTGACCGCCGAAGAGGTGGCGGACATCTGTTTCCAGGAGATCGTGGGTTCCACGACCGGCAGGGATGTCATCGGAGCGATGGATGCTGCCGTGGTCGACCCGAGCTACCGGGCGGGCGTGCTGCGCCAGGACGCGCTTGCTCGCCTCCAACGGCTCGAGGAGAAGACCGACACCCACAGCGTGGCGCTCGGGCAGCTCGGACCGCCCGAGTTGTCGAAGCTGCTGTGGGAAGCCGAGTTGCTGAAGCTGACCTATGGAAGGCTGCCTGCGGTACTCGCTGCCACCGGTGCTGAGATAGCTCGTGCGACGACCGAGTTGTTGAAGGAACGTCCGAGTCTTCGGGACACGATCACGTCGCTGGGTCTGCCGATCCTGACGATGGAGGGCGATGCGCTGGTGCGAGGCCCCCGCATCAGGATCCCCGAGACGGCCGGCGAGACGGTCATTCCCATGTCCGACGAGGACATGGAGCGCTGGGCCGCGAAAGGCTGGGTCGATCTGCGACCTGAGAATTTCGCCTTGTGGCAGCAGCGGTTCCAGGCGATGCGGGAAGCGCGCTTGGGGAAGGCCCAGCGTGGGTCGGCGGGGATTGTGCCGGCAGCAGTTGCGTCGGACGACATCACGATTGGGTCGGTGGTGAGCTGGGTGCTGATCAACGAGCTGGGCGGGTTCCGAACCAAGTAGGGCCCCCTCCCGTTCTTGTCAATCCTGGCTTCGCCCAGCGAGGGTGGACGTGACAAGAACGGGGATTGGTGGGGCCGGCGACCTCAACAGCGCGTCGGTTCTCATCTAGACTCCCCAACTCGAACCACCCGGGTCGAAAGGCGAACGGCGGCTGACATGGAACCGAGTCACCGAACCTGGGCTACGTCGGACAGATTCATACCGAAGGCGTTCATCAGACCTCTCCTCCGGTTCGGCCAGATCGAGGCATCCTCTGGCATCGTGCTGCTGGCTGCGGCCGTCGCTGCACTGATCTGGGCGAACAGCGCACTCTCCGACAGTTCCCACGCGATACTCGACACTCACGTGGTTGTGGAGTTCGGAACCTTCCACTTCGATGAATCTGTTCTCCACATCATCAACGATGGCCTGATGGCCATCTTCTTCTTCGTTGTCGGTCTCGAGATCAAGCGCGAACTCGTCGTGGGCGACCTTCAGGATCCGAAGGCCGCGGTCCTCCCTGTCACCGCTGCCCTGGGAGGGATGATCTTCCCCGCCATCATCTATGCAGCTGTCACGATCGGTCAGGGTGCCGAGATCGCTCGCGGGTGGGGCATCCCGATGGCAACTGACATCGCCTTCGCGGTCGGGATCGTGGCACTCATAGGTCCACGCATCCCTTCAGGGGCAAAGCTCTTTCTGTTGTCTGTCGCTGTCGCCGATGACATCGGTGTCATCGCAGTCATCGCCATCTTCTACACCTCGGATCTGAAAGCCGGCTACCTGGCGGCCGCCGTAGCCGGGCTGATCGTGGTGTGGATCGCCGGCAAGGCGCAGGTGCGAGCCCTCTGGTTCTACATCCCGATGGCACTCGTGATCTGGTATCTCACGCTCGAATCAGGTGTTCACGCCACCCTGGCCGGGGTGGCCCTGGGTCTCCTCACACCCGCCGTGCCCTACTACAACCGGCACGAGTCTCAACGACGAATCCGAGCGATCACGGAGCGATTCTCCACCGACGTGTCGGGTGAGCATCCCCGGGAGCACGCCGATCACTTGACACTGTTGTTGTCCAAGATCGCGGGCGAGTCCGTGTCGCCCCTCAGCCGGATGGAACACGCGCTGGCTGCATGGAGTTCGTTCGTGATCATCCCGATCTTCGCCCTGGCCAACGCCGGCATCGACTTCCGAGGGGTCAACTTGCTCGAGGCGCTCACGTCGCCGGTGTCGTTGGGCGTAGGCACCGGCTTGGTACTCGGCAAGATAGTGGGGATCTCCGTGGCCTCCTTCGCAGCCGTGCGGTTCGGATTGGCTAAGCTGCCACCGGAAACGACCTGGCGCCACGTGATCGGTTTGGCGGCGGTCGCGGGGGTTGGCTTCACAGTATCGCTGTTCGTCACCGGTCTCGCTTTCACCGACCCCTCGTTCGCTGACCTCGCCAAGGTGGGCATTCTGGCGGGATCGCTGACCGCGGGCGTTGTCGGCACCATGGTGTTGCGAGGAACTCGCACGTCCGTCTCGTCGTAGGCCGTTCTCGAGGCTCCCCCTCCCGTTCTTGTCAATCCTGGCCTCGCTGAGCGGGGCTGATCGTGACAAGAACGCAGGGTGGCCCGGCTAGTGTGGCGCCGGGTCGGAGGGGACGTCCATGGAGACCGGCGCGACTAGCAGGGCGGGGCGACAGATGCCGACCGCGGTGCGTCTTGGTCTCGTTCTCTTTCTCCTCTACCTGTTCCTCGTCGGAGTCAAGGCTCTCGAGACCGGAATCAAGAGCTTCGGAGCCGACTTCACGCACACCCTCTTCGAGGGGGTGGCCAATCCGCTGGCGGGTCTGTTCGTCGGCATCTTGGCAACGGTGCTGGTTCAGTCGTCGTCGGTGACGACTTCGACGATCGTGGGGTTGGTGGGGTCGGGGAGTCTGGCGATTCCCCTGGCCGTACCGATGGTCATGGGGGCGAACATCGGCACCACCGTCACCAATACTCTTGCATCACTCGGCTACCTCCGGAGAAGCCAGGAGTTCCGCAAGGCGTTCGCCGGCGCGACCATGCACGACTTCTTCAACGTGCTCGCCGTTGCCGTCTTGCTCCCCCTCGAGCTCCTCACCCACTTCCTGTCCCGGTCCGCCGAAGCACTGGCCACCCTGGTCGACCGTGAGGCCGGCGCGGGAGTGTCGACGATCGACTCGCCGATCAAGATCGCCGTCAAGGCGCCAATCACCCTCTTCGAGAACCTGCTCGAGGGAACCGGAAGCACAGTGCTCGGCATCCTCCTGCTGGTGCTCGGCCTCGCGTTGGTGTTCGTGGCGCTCGCCTTCATCACCCACCACATGAAGCTGGTGATGGCGGGGCAAATCGAGGCGTCGATGAACTCCCTGCTCTCGAAGGGCGCGGGTGTCACAGCCATGATGATCGGGTTGCTGATGACCGTGGCGGTGCAGTCGTCGAGCATCACCACCTCCGTGCTCGTGCCGATGATCGCCGCCGGGGTGCTGACGCTCCGCAACGCCTACCCGGTGACGCTTGGCGCCAACGTCGGCACAACGGTGACCGCCCTGCTCGCGTCGATGGCGACGGGTCGGGCGGGTCTTGTGATTGCGTTGACCCACACTCTCTTCAATATCAGTGGCATCCTCGTGTTCTACCCGATCTCGGCGCTCAGGAAGTTGCCACTGACCCTCGCCGAGAAACTGGCAGCTGTGGCCGAGCGACGGAAGTCGATCGTCATTGCCTACGTTGCCGGGGGGTTCGTGGTACTTCCCATCCTGGGCATCCTGCTGCTTCAATGAGACGGAGGTGAGGAATGGTTTTCGATTTCTTCCGCGGCGGCGGTGACACCCAGCTCGAGAAGATCGAGGCGCAGATCAGTCAGATGCTCATCGACGATCGGCACACGTTCGACGCGGCGATCAACAGCCTGCTCGGCGGGACGGATCCATCCCTGGTCGGAAAGGACATCAAGAAGACCGATCGGGGTGTCAACAAGACAGAACGGGCAGTGCGACGAGAGCTGGTCGTCCACGTCAGCGTACGAGGAACCGCAGCCGACATTCCGCTGGTCCTCGCCTCGATGAGCGTTGTGAAGGATGCCGAGCGGATCGGTGACTTCTCGAAGAACATCTGGGACATCGCCAACAGCGGCATCGACCTCTCGAACGCCGAGGACATCAAGACGCTCACGACCTACCGAGATCACATCTCCAAAATGATCGCCGAGACCGCCAGGGTCTTCAGAGAGCGGGATGTCGCCACCGCCCATGAGATGCTCAAGGAGGGCGACGCGCTCCAGGACGAGTACGACGAACACATCGACGCCCAGCTCCACACGGACCAGCCGGCCCGCGAAGCGGTACCGAGAGCGCTCCTCTACCGGTACTTCAAGCGCATCACCGCCCACCTGATGAACATCCTGACGTCGCTCGTGATGCCCATCGACCGCCTCGACTACTACGACGAGGACAAGGCAGACCGCGCGTAGGTGCCTCTCATCAGTCGGGGTCCTGCCGAGTGGGGGGTGATCCGAGCCAGGAACGCTGGTGAGTGGGCCCGGTGGGAATCGAGCCCACGACTTTGGGATCATGAGTTCCCTGCGACGCGATGCTGTGACATGGGCGAACGTCCGGAAACAGGCTGTGAGCAGGGAATCTGTGTTCCCGGCGATTCCCGTGATTTCCCGGCTGTTCCCGACGTTCTGTGGGGTAGAGCACTGCATCGCTGCACTTCCTCAGCTGAACCAGGCGCGACGCAAATGAGAGGCTCTTTCGTATTGATAGGTGACAATCGAAGGAGCACTTATGCGAAGAGGCATGTTCATCTTCATTGTGTTGGCGTTGGTCGCCGCTGCGTGCAGCGGGGCTACGGCAGCGACGACCGCAACGCAAGCGACCGGCTCGTCGGCCACGACGAGCGCGTCGGCACCGACGACTTCAGCGAGCGGCTCAGCGCCGACGACGACCACGGCCACGTCGACTACGACAGCTGCCGCTTCCGCTGTCGGTACCACCCTGAAGACCGCAACGACGGATCTGGGTACGTTCCTCGTCGACGATGCCGGCAACACCTTGTACCTGTTTGTTCCGGACAACCAGGGAGATTCCACCTGCTATGACGCATGCGCCGGGAACTGGCCGCCACTCACCGGTGAGGTGACTGCCGGTGACGGTGTCGACGCGACCTTGCTCGGCACCACTTCCAGGACCGACGGCACCGTTCAGGCGACGTACAACGGATGGCCGCTCTACTACTTCGCCGCGGACACCCGGCCGGGAGACACGAACGGACAAGGTATCAACGAGATCTGGTATGTCATCAGCCCCGAAGGCAGCGCCGTCCAGTAGCGTCAGGACACCATGTCGACGAAGCCAATGATGCGCCGGTTTCGCAATGGAGACCCCACTGCCGTCCGAGAACTGTACCGACGTTATGCAAACCCGGTGTTTTCCTTGGCGTTCGGTGTGCTCGGAGACCGGGGGCTCGCAGAGGAAGCCGTCCAGCAGACCTTCCTGCAAGCTTGGCGTGGTGCAAGCAGGTTCAACGTTGACAAGGACCCGGCACCATGGCTGTATACGATCGCTCGACGTGTCACCGTCGACCTCTATCGGCGTGAGAAGCGCCACGAGAGTGACCGGATCGATACCGAGATGGCTGTGCTGGGCGAGTCGTTCGAGGGGACCTGGGAACGTTGGGCGGTCCGCGAAGCGGTGGATCGGCTTCCAGCAGAAGAACAGGCCATCGTCCGATCAATCCACTTCCTTGGTCTCAGCAGGCAGGAGACGGCCGACCGGCTGGGCATTCCCCTTGGAACCGTACAATCGAGAGCCCACCGGGCGCACCGGCGACTGGCGGGGCTTCTTCAACATCTGAGCGAGGCAACGGCATGAACTGCGAAGATGTCCGAGCGGCACTCCTGGCCGGTATCGATGGACCAGCCGAACAGGCACACCTTCAGTCCTGCTCGGCGTGCCGGGCCAAGCTCGAGACTCTTGAGGCCGCACGGAACGTACTTGCTGTGCCGGCTGTGTGGGAGGAACCACCCCCGGAACTGGAGGAGCAGGTAGTGGGGCTCATTACGGGTCGCCGGCAGGTTCCGACAACGCGGCGTTGGTTCCGGTATGCGGCGGGGATCGCCGCTGGGGTGCTGGTCGTCGCCGTGGGCGTTTCGCTCTTGCTCAACCGGGCCGATTGGCGAATCGACATGACCGCTCCGTCGCCGGACGTCGTCGCAGACATCGCCGGATGGAACACAAGTGAAGGGACCCGACTGGCCCTCCACGTGAAGGGACTCGGGTCAGCACCTGAAGGGTTCGTATACGAGCTGTGGTTCTCCGCAGGAGCTGACCACGTGTCCGCCGGCACATTCAAGGATCCATCCAGCGTCCGTCTCGTTGTTGGTGTCGCTCGACTTGACTACCCCCACATCTGGGTGACGCTAGAACCGCTCGACGGCAACCCCGCACCATCATCCTCCGTCGTTCTGGAGACTGGAACCTGACGACAGTGCGCTTGTCGGTGTTTCGCAATGTCCGTGCTGAGGACCAGAATCGGCTTTCGACTATGCCGGTTGACCGAAACGAAGCAGATACCCGCCGGCTCGACCGAAGGGCGCTCATCCTGGAGTATGTGACGATCGCCTGGAACGTGGGCGAGGCGGTACTCACCTTCGTGTTGGGAACGATCGCATCGTCGCTTGCCCTGATCAGTTTCGGCACTGTGTCGATCGTCGAGGTGTTCGCCTCATCGGTAGTGGTCTGGCATCTGAGATCGAGCGGCGGGGACGACCATGCTGAACGGAGTCGGTTCGCCTTGAAGCTGATCGCCGGTGCATTCGCTCTTCTCGCCGTGACGTTGATCGTGGCTGCGGTCAACGACCTGATGAGCGGCAGGAAAGCCGATGGATCCCCGTGGGGCATCGCCTATTTGACGGTGACCGCGTTCGTGATGTTCGGCCTCTTCGGGTTGAAACGGTCGACAGCCCATAAGCTCGATTCCCAGCCGCTCCACTCGGAAGCAGCCGTGACCTTCCTGGACGGTGTTCTCGCCACGACCACACTCGCCGGCCTTGCGCTCAACGCGTACGCGGCCTGGTGGTGGGCAGATCCGATCGCCGGTATGCTCGTCGGACTGGCAGCCGTCAACGAGGCACGGGAAACTTGGCAAGAATCCAACATTCTCGACATCGTCAATCCCCACCCCTGAGAATCGCCTGGTAGACGAGGAATTCCTATGGTGGGCCCGGTGGGAATCGAACCCACGACCTTGGGATTAAAAGTCCCCTGCTCTGCCAACTGAGCTACAGGCCCTGAGCGCCACAGGATACCGGGCCAATCGCGACTGACGACACAGGACGATCAGCAGACTCCGCGTGTCCTCGCCTACTCCCAGCGGAACGCTCGAACGGTGATGAGCCCCACGATCACCGAGTAGGCAACCATCACACCGATTTGGAGGGCCGTTGGGGCGCTGCCAAACCAGGCGTTGGACATTGCCTGTACTCCGGCACCGAGCGGGGTGAAGTCGGCGATCCTCTGGAGGGTGCTGGACATCATGGCTCGTGGCACCCATAGTCCCGCGAAGAACAGCATCGGGAACCATGTCGCCATACCGATGGATATCGCAGCCTGGTTCGTTCGGGTGACCGACCCGATCAGGAGTCCGGTTGTGAACATCGAGGCGGCGGTCAGCAAGAAGGAGATCACGAACCACAGCGCCCGCTCGGGGAGGGGCACGTCGAAGGCGACGGCGGCGACGATGACGACCGCGAGAGCCGAGACGACAGCTACTGATCCCTGCACGATCATCTGCGCGCCGAGAAGTCGAGCGGGGTGGAGGGGCGTCGTGCGGAGCCGGCGCAGGATTCCGAACTGACGGTAGGTGGCGAGTGTCGGTGGAAGTGACGAGAGTCCGAGCATCGCCGTCCCAAACGCGATGGCCACTGGCGCGTAGACATCGATGAATCGCGCCCCGTTCAGCTCGGCTGCCGGGTCGGTGAATCCGGGGAACAGGCTGCCCAGGCCGTAGAGGAGCAGCGCGGGAAAGATGAGTCCGAAGAACAGGCTGATCGGCTCTCGCAGGAAGAGCCGGGCCTCCATTCTGGTGAGCTTGGTCGTGGCCGACATCAGTCGATCTCCTGGTTCGAACTCGTGAGTGCCAGGTAGGCATCCTCGAGTGACGCTTGTTCAATCTGGAGATCCCGCGCGACCACACCCCCTTGCGCTAGTGCCAGCACGACCGAGTAGACGACGTCACCGGCACCGGTGATGGTGATCTGCCCACCGTTGCGGCGCATGCCGGTCACACCCGGGAGTTCAGAGAAGATCGCGTCCTCGATTGGTACCGATGGGTCGAAGCGCAGCGTGTGCTCGAAGCCTGCCTGAGCGATGAGTTCATTCGGTGTTCCTGTCGTGACGTCCCGGCCGTCGACGATGACCATGATCCTGTCGCAGAGCCGTTCGGCCTCATCCATGTAGTGGGTTACGAGCACGACCGTGACCCCGGAGTCCCTGATCTGTTCGACTGTTTCCCAGGTCGACCGGCGCGCCGCCGGATCCAGGCCCGTCGTCAACTCGTCGAGGAGGGCGATCTCGGGTGATCCGACGAGCGCGAGGGCAGCGGAGAGACGCTGCTTCTGTCCGCCTGACAGATCGCCGTACTTGGCCTGCTCCCTACCTTCCAGTCCGAAACGATCCATGAGTTCATGCCAATCAGCCGGGTTTCGGTAGAACGAGGCGTACGTAGCGAGAACCTCACCGACTCGAACCTTGTCCTGGAGACGACTCTCCTGAAGTTGCGCCCCGACCCGCTGGGTGAGCTGGAGTCGGTCGACGATCGGTTCGAGACCGAGGACACGAATCGATCCACCGTCGGGTCGGCGAAGACCCTCGATCGACTCGACGATGGTGGTCTTGCCGGCACCGTTCGGGCCGACGATCCCGAAGATCTCACCCTGATCGACCGTGAACGAGACGCCGTCGACGACGTTTCGCTGGTCGTATGTCTTGACGAGCGCCTCTACCTCGATGACTGCCATGGGGTCGAAGTTACTCCTTCCTCCTGGTCTGACGCCAGACGGGTACGTCGACAGTGAGGAGGTGATTCACGTGGCCTCGGCCACCACACCGACCAATGAGCACTCTGAGCAGTGCAGCAGGGCCGTCGAGATCGTTCAAGAGCCGCCCGTGGTCGCCCATCGGTCCGATGGCCACGGATCTATGGAATCTGTCGCCGGTGGTAGGTTGCCCGAAGGGTCGATGTAGCTGTAGAAATCGGCCGTACCCGTTCGTCGTAGGTAGTGCAAAGGCATCGAGACAAGGAGGAACGGATGCCCAGGTACGTCGCACTGATCTACTCGGCTGAGGCCGATACGCCCCCATCCCAGGAAGAATGGGACACCGTGATGGTCGAGTACAACGAGTTCGGTGCCAAGGCAGGTGCTGCCGGTGTCGTTGCCGGAGGAGAGGCTCTTCACGAGACCTCCACAGCCACCACCATCCACGTTGAGGGAGGCAAGGGAGGCGAGGTGATCACCGTGGACGGTCCCTACGCAGAGACCAAGGAAGCGCTCGGCGGCTTCTATCTGCTCGACTGCGCCGACCTGGACGAAGCGTTGGAGTGGGCGGCGCTGATCCCGGGGGCGTGGCACGGGTACGTTGAAGTCAGGCCGTGCATCGACTTCGGGTGAATCTCGAGGAAACGATCCGGATCGAGGGTGGCCGGGTGTTGGCCACCCTCATCCGCTTTGCCGGCGACATCCATCTCGCGGAAGATGCTGTCCAAGATGCGGTGGTCGCAGCCTTGGGAAGTTGGGATACCGATGGTGTCCCGGACAATCCCGCCGCGTGGCTGACCACTACCGCTCGGCGCAAGGCGCTGGATCGTCTGAGGAGAGAGTCGAAGCGATCCGTCAAGGAGGAAGAAGCAATCCGGCTTCTCGATGAGGCACCTCCCCCCGACGATGGACGTGACGACCGGCTTCGCCTCATCTTCACATGCTCTCATCCGGCGATCGACCCAACCTCACGCGTCGTGCTCTCTCTGAAGACGGTATGTGGGCTCAGCGCCGAAGAAATCGCCGCGGTGTTCCTAGTCAAGCCTGGCACGATGCGACAACGTCTGACCCGAGCGAAGGCAAAGATCAGGGATGCGCATATCCCCTACCGGGTCCCTGAAGACCATGAGCTGCCCGAGCGTCTACAGGCGGTGCTGGTCACGGTCAACGCTGTCTTCACCGCGGGTCATCACGCCGCGCGCGGGTCCTTCGACTCCAGGGTCGACCTGTCGGAGGAAGGGATCAGGCTGGCTCGCCTGCTCGTGGATCTCATGCCCGACGAGTCCGAGTGCCAGGGACTCCTGGCTCTGTTTCTTGCCACACATGCTCGACGTGAGGCCCGGACCGCTGCCGATGGCGAGATGGTGTTGCTCGCCGATCAGGATCGAACTCTGTGGGATCACGCCGCTATCAAGGAGGCTTCCGCGCTCGTCGATCGGGCACTGCGTCGACAGCGACCAGGCCCATTCCAGATCCAGGCTGCCATCGCCACGCTTCACGGGCTGGCACCGAGCTATGACTCCACGGATTGGTCGCAGATCGTCCAGCTCTATCGGGCGTTGGAGCGCCTACAGCCGTCGGTCGTTGTGCGGGTCAATAGAGCGGTCGCTGAGGGGGAACTTGCCGGCCCGGATGTAGCCCTCGACCTACTCGAGGGCGTTGAGTCTGACTGGCACCTCCTCTGGGCTGCGCGGGCGGAGATGTACCGGAAGCTTGGTCGGCTGGAAGAGTCGCGCCGCTGTCTCCACAGGGCGCTTTCCGCCGAGGTCAACGAGTCGGATCGAGCGCTTCTGGAAGGACGGCTGGTCGCCCTCGCGTCGATCGAGTCGTGACAGGGGGATCGCCGCCGCAGTGCTCGAGGCGATCCGTCGAACGAAACGCCTTGGAGCGACCGTAAAGTGGGTCGGTTCTGATCAGCGTTTCTATCTCGATATGGGGTTCGAGATCGTCGCACGCTCGTCCCTTTGGCACCGACGGCTCTGACCACCCAGCTTGGGTGTTTGGAAGGACACAGCTCCGATAGGCGCGTATCGGTGGACGCCGGACAGACGCGCGCAGTAGTCTCGTTCGGGTGAGCGACGAGACTGAACATCCAATCCTCGATCACGCCAGAGTGGGTGGCGATCAGGCGACGGAACGTCGACCCAAGCTGAAGAAGAAGGCCTACGAGAAGGAGCTCGCCAGGCTGCACGTTGAGCTTGTCAAGCTCCAGGAGTGGATCAAGGCGAGCGGCGCCAAGGTCGTTGTCGTCTTCGAGGGACGCGACGCTGCCGGCAAGGGCGGTGTCATCAAGCGTATTTCCGAGCCGCTCAACCCACGGGTTTGCCGGATTGAGGCACTTGGTACTCCCACGGACAGAGAGAAGACCCAATGGTGGTTCCAGCGCTACGTCGCCCGGCTTCCAGCTGCAGGTGAGATGGTGTTGTTCGACCGCTCCTGGTACAACAGGGCGCTCGTGGAGCGGGTGATGGGTTTCTGCACAGAAGACCAGTACCGCGAGTTCCTGCGAACCTGCCCCGAGTTCGAGCGGATGATCGTGCGGTCCGGGGTCAAGCTCGTCAAGTACTGGTTCTCGGTGAGCGACGACGAACAGGAACGCCGGTTCCAGGATCGAATGGACACACCGACGAAGCGGTGGAAGCTGAGCCCGATGGACCTCGAGTCGAGGTCACGGTGGGTCGAGTACTCGATCGCCAAAGACGTGATGTTCAACCACACCGACATCAAGCAGGCGCCGTGGTACGTGGTGAACGCCGACGACAAGAAGCGGGCGAGGCTCAACGCCATCAGCCATCTCCTTAGCCTGATTCCCTACCAGGATCTCACTCCGGAGCCTATCGACCTGCCACCCCGGCAATCGGAGATCGGCTACATCAGGCCCCCGAAGGGCGATCAGACGTTCATCCCGGAGATCTTCTGAGGCTCTAGCCTCACAGCATGATCCGGTTCGGGTACTCCGGCCTTCCTGACGGAACCGACGAAGCGTTCCTCGACGGGCTCGTGGCAAGGGGGCATCAGGCTTTCGAGCTGGCGTTCGTCGACGGGTTCCCTTGGAAGATCGACCGGTGCGAGAAGTTCGGTCGCCTCTCCGCGGAACGCGACATCCAGGTAACCATCCACGCGCCCTACTTCGCCGTGCTGACGGTCGACGATGAAGAGCGTGCTGTACGGTGCGTGTCTGCCATCGAGCACACAATGAAGCTCGGCAAGGCCGTCGGGGCACCGATGATCTGCGTGCATCCGGGCAACCGGCACGGCCGGGATGGTGACGAACTGGTCGAGTTGATCTCGGAGCGGCTCGAACGAATCGCCCCGAAAGTCGAACACCTCGGTGTCGGGCTGGGGTTGGAGACGGCCGGTCGTGTCGGAGCGTTTGGCACCCTCGGCGACATCGCGGTGGTCGCAGCGAGATTCCCCTTTGTCCGTCCCTACGTCGACTGGGCGCACGTGCATGCACTGAGTCGGGGAGGGCTTGCCACCAAGGAGGGGTTTGCCGCCGTATTCGGATTCCTCGCCGACCAGTTTCCCGGCTGGATGCTCAACCCGCTCCAGTGTCAGTTCAGCGAGACCGAGTTCGGCGACAGTGGCGAGATCCGGCACCTGCCGTACCTGCAAGGCTCTCTGCGCATCTCAAACCTGGTCGAGGCCGCCCGCGAGTTCGGCACGAACCTCGTCATCATCTCCGAGGCGAGAGAGCAGGAGAGTACCGACGCGATGGCCGCTGAACTGAAGGAGGTTCTTGCGTCTCCGGAGCCGGCGGTGACCGGTCGGCCCATCGGTTCCGGCTCAGTCGAGTTCCCCGAGGTGGTGCGCGCGGTGGCTTCGGGCAGCAGCTTCGCTCCAATCGGGACGACCCGCCCCCTGCTGTTGTCCAACCTCGACAAGCCGTTCTTTCCCGATGGCTACACGAAGGGCGACCTGATCCAATACTACTCAACGGTCGCACCGACCCTGCTGCCGCACCTTGGCGACCGGGCCATCGTCATGGCTAGGTACCCCGACGGTTCCGATGGGGAGTGGTTCTACGAGAAGCAGGCTCCGAGCCACGTCCCCGACTGGTTGCCGCTCGCGCCGGTGTTCTCGGAGCATCGCGGCGAGCCGATCGACTTCGTCACCGCGCCCAACCGGGAGGCGCTCATGTGGCTGGCGTCGATTGGGTGCATCGAGATCCACCCGTGGCTGAACCGACTCGAGCACGAGGGGAGCCCCGACTTCGCGATCTTCGATCTTGATCCGGCCGAAGGGGCGACGTGGGAGCAGGTGGTCGCCGTCGCCAAGCTGCTCGAGATCGCGCTCGATGGACTTGGCCTCACTGGGTATGTGAAGACGTCTGGTGCAACGGGCCTCCACATCTACGTACCGCTCGATCCGGTGCACGAGTATCGGAGAGTCCGCAAGTTCGTGGAGACCGTCGGGCGACTGCTCGAATCGGCCAACCCGGACGACATCACGATGCAGTGGGACATCGCCAAGCGCGGACCGAAGGTGTTCATCGACCACAACCAGAATGTCGGAGGAAAGACGATCGCCTCCGTCTACTCCGTCAGGCCCCGTGCTGGAGCACCGGTGTCCACGCCGATCCTGTGGGAGGAGGTTGGGACGGTGCACCCTGGTGACTTCACGATCGCGACAATCTGGCAACGGCTGCAACGATTCGGGGACCTCTTCGCGCCTGTCCTCGAGGGCGGACAGACCCTCGATGCTGCGGAGGAGAGATTGGGGCTGTAGCTCGCTTCGCCAGCAGCGAACAGCAGACAGTCGACAGCTGACAGCCAGAACGCGACCGGGGTGGAAACCCTCAGCCGCGGGTCGGCCGAAGACGCGACTTGTCGCGGACTGTGACCGACGGGCGAGCCGTACCAGGTACTGGGTACCAGGTACGGGTGGCCCCGCGGTCTCTAGGCACCGTGAGGTTGCGTACTAGGTACCTGGTACGGCGGACGAAGTCCGCCTCTTCCTGGACCGTTCCCTCTTGTGTTCCTCGGTCCTCGTGTCGGGCAGCATCCAGCTCATCAGGAAGCCGATCCCGATGATCGCGGCACCGGCCAGTCCAGCCCGCCGAGCACTCTTGGAGAGCGCATCGTCCAACACCGGCACGATCGTCGCTGCCTGTGGCTGATCGCGTAGCTGGCTCAGTACCTGGCCGCCTGATTCACGAAACGCCGCGACGATGGTCGCCTGGTGCTCCTGTGGCAGGCCCGGAATCGTCGCGAGTCCTTTGGTCGCGAGGGTTCCAAGGGAGATTGCGAGAATTGAACCGAGGAGTGCGATCCCGAGTGCCGAGCCGATCTGTCTCGATGTCGACTGGATGCCCGATGCCTGGCCCGACTTCTCTTTCGGGACCTCCGCAAGGATCACATTGGTGAGCTGTGCCGCCGCGATGCCGACGCCGAGCCCATAGGTGAAGAGCGCGGGTGCGAGGTGGAACCCCGTGATGCCGGGGCGGAGTTGCAGGGATGCGACAACCACCGAGACGCCCTCGAGGAACATGCCGAAGGTGACGGCTCTGCCTGGACCGAACCGTTCGGAGAGGTAGGCAGCGAGCGGCCCGCCGATGAACGCACCGGCCGCCATTGGCACGAGCGTCAAGCCGATGTGGAACGCGTTGTACCCGACGGCACCTGCGAGGAACAGGGGGAGAACGAAGATCAGACCGAACTCACCAAAGCTACGGGTCGCGGCCACCGTGTTGCCGTAGCGGAAGCTCCTCAGCTTGAAGAGAGCCGGGTCGACCAGGCTCCGAGCCGTGTAGCGACGAAGCTCACGGTACACGAACGCAAACAGGGCAATCACCGCGACAACTCCTGCGAATGGAACCGGTGAGAGACCACTCAACGGCCAGTCGATGCCGGCGATGTCGAACCTCTGGATCGGGATCCACCATCCGTAGCGGGGACCTTCGATCAGGAAGAACACGAGAGCTGCGAGCCCGGTACCGATCAGCACGACACCCGGAATGTCGAATCCGCGGATCGCGTGTTCGTCTCGACTCTCTTGCACCCACAGCGACACACCGATCCACACCAGCACCCCGATGGGAACGTTGATGTAGAACGCCCACCGCCACGAATAGCTGGACGTGACCCATCCGCCGAGCAGGGGACCGATCGCAGCCATGCCGCCGATGACCGATCCCCAGACGCCGAACGCGATGCCACGATCTCGGCCGCGGAATGTCGAGTTGACGATCGACAGGGCACTCGGAAGTGTCATGGATGCGCCGATGCCCTGGATGAACCGGGCGCCGATCAGCCACCCGCCGCTCTTGGCGAGGCCGGCCAGCATGCTGGCTCCCACGAAGGTGATGAGTCCGATACGAAACAGCCGCCTTCGTCCGGTCAGGTCGCCGACGCGTCCTGCGGTGATGAGCAACGAAGCGAACACGAGAATGTAGATGGTGGTGATCCACTCCGCTTGGGCCAGATGGATACCGAGGTCGTCGATGATCGTGGGCAGCGCCACGTTCACGATCGTGGCGTCCACGATGATCATGGAGACGCCAACGGCGAGCGAGGTGAGAGCGAGCCAGCGGTGTTGTTGAGATGTTTCCGACGTCATGTCGGAAAAGTATAGTGCTCGGTTGTCACACTGCGTCGACGGCCGAAACGGCCCAGGCAAGACCGTCGATCGGGTCCTCCATGGCGATCTGAAAGGCCCAACCAGTTGGTGGGAATAGGTCTGACCAGACGTACCAGTGAAGGCGCTCGACGCGCCGGCCGAGGTCCGCCGGGTCTGTTGGCCAGTCGGCGTCGGTGAGTGTTGCGACGGCCCACCATGCAGCGAACCTGCCAGCTGCCGCACCGGGCCGGCGCCCGTGCGCACCACCGCTCGCGCCGGCCCACGCCATCAGCGCGAGCGCCGTCGACGCCGGTATCTCGGAGATTCTCGCCTGTTCGAGACCGAAGGCGGCAATAGCGTCCGGTGCGGTTCCGGAGACGGCTACCGACTCGCATCGTCCGTTCGATTCCTCGGTCCATGTCGAGGTGATGGCCTCGAGCGCATTGAGTGACTCTGGGTCATGAATGGACTCGACTACGTGCGGGAGGACCGTCTCGCTCATTGGAGGGAGGTCCGGTGGCGGGAATTCGGCCTCACGTGCGTGGTATGTCGCTACTGGATAGGTGGGTTCCCACGGTTGGAGCTGCATCGGTAGCTCATCACCTGGTTCGTCGACGATGTCGCCGCGGATGACACGCTCATGGGCGACGACTCGCCGTGCGGGACCATTCGAGAGATACGCAGCGAGATCCTGCCACGTGTGTGTCGAGGCAGCTACTTCGGTGAGTGGGCCGATGGTGAACCTGCCGGCGCCCGTGACGACGATCGGGCCGGCCCTGGCTGCCGGGGCCTCGAGCGCAAGCCGGTAGTCGATGTGCTCGGCGATGGGCCAGAGCTGTTTCCCCCGCTCGAGGGCATCGATGCAGCGATCCTTCAGCTCGAGAAGACCATCCCAAGCTCGTTCCTTGCACAAGCGGTCGGCGACGGCAAGGAGTTCATCCGGGTTTCCCCGTTCAACGGCTGCGGCGAGGGTGGGCATGGGAGCAGCCTATCCAGACCGAACACAGGGTGTTCAGGTTCGGGTTGCCGAGCCCTCGGTGGCCGGGCATTCTGCATGACCACACTTGCAGGGTTCTTTCTTTGTCCCGATACCCATCCGACACGTCGGACCGCAGTAGGGATCTCGGTCATCGACCGTGCATGAGCACGGGCCAAAGGCGCACTTCATCTCGCGTCCTAGAGATCGCGTCACGATCAGTCTGGTAGAAGACGCCCGGAACCCGAAGTCGGCGGCGCCCGGACGCTCCGTCTCGAGCGTGTCGCGCGTGGCGATGCTCCTTCGGTTCTAGGCTGGCCGAGTGGAACTGATCGACCCCTTGGCGGCGCCGTTCCTGTTCGAGGGAACGAACGGAGAGGGGGTGCTGCTGGTGCACGGGTTCTCGGGGACACCTGCGCACTTCAGGATGATGGGAGCGTTCCTCAACGAGCTTGGCTACACCGTGCACGCGCCGCTCCTCGCGGGGCACGGCACCAGCCTCGAGGACATGGAACGTACGAACAGGGAGGACTGGCGGACGAGCGCCGTCGAGGGATTCGAAACCCTGGCCACGACGTGCTGCAAGGTGCATGCCGTTGGGCTGTCGATGGGCGGGTTGCTTTCGTTGGGACTCGCCGCCGATGGGCGGGTGACCTCTGTGACGACGATCGACACTCCGATCAGGGTGAAGGATCGGCGTTTCTCGCTCGTCCACGTGGCGAAGCACTTCAAGCGCTTCATGGTGTGGTCGGATCCCGAACCAGTGCCCGAGGGGGAGGCCGCCACCTACTTCATTCAGTACGAAGGTTTCCCTCTACAGTCCGCTTCTGAGCTGATGCATCTGATGGCCGAGACGAGGCGACGGTTGGGTCAGGTGGAGGTGCGGACGTTGGTGATCCAGTCGAAGGCTGACGAGACCGTTCAACTGGTCAGCGCCGACATCATCGCCGGAGGGGTGGCGGGGGACTCGAACGTCGTGTGGCTCGAGCACTCGAGGCACAACGCACTGCTCGATACCGAACGATCGGTCATGAACGAAGCAGTTCTCGCGCACCTCCACTCGACGTGAGACACAATGCTCGGGGCCTCTTGGAGTGCTATCTCCTAAACAGGAGGTTGGCGAGGGCCCTCCAGTAGCGGACACCACGCCGTCGGGGGAACCACGCCCCGAGCAGACGGGTCGTTGGCCATGGGAGTCTCGGCTCGGTGATGCCCTTCGGATAGCAGAACTCCTGAAGCCCGGCGGGTCCGAACACCCCGCCGTGTCCCGAGTTCTTGATGCCCGCAAAGGACACCGTCGGTACCACGAAGTTGACGGCGACGTCGTTGATGGCGATGGTGCCAGTTTCCATGCGCGACGCGAACCGTTCCGCCCGTCTGCGATCTTTCGACCAGACCGACCCGTGCAGACCGTAGGACGAGTCGTTGACCATGGCGAGGGCCTCATTGGCGTCGGCAACCCGCCCGATTGGCAAGACTGGACCGAACGTTTCCTCTCTCGTGACGAGCATGGTGTGATCGATGTTCGTGAGCAGCGTCGGCTCGTAGTAGATGCCCGTTGGTGTCTCTGCTCGTTTGCCTCCTCGAAGCACCGTTGCGCCCTTCGCCAACGCGTCGGCGACATGGGACTCGATGATGTCGAGCTGCGGTTCGAAGATGATCGGCCCAATGTCTCTGCTACCGCCGTCCCCTGAGGACACGGAGTCCAACTCCTTCTGGACTCGGGCCAGGAATTCGTCGTACACAGCGTCCACGATGTAGAGACGCTCTACCGATGTGCACATCTGGCCAGCGTTGGTCATGCTTCCCCAGACCGCTGCCTTCGCCGCCTGGGGGATGTCGGCGTCCTCTAGGACGACCATCGCGTCGACCCCGCCCAGTTCGAGCACGACCGGGGTCATGTTCTCGGCCGCCTCTTTGGCGACGAGCTTGCCCACTCTCGTCGACCCGGTGAAAGCAACGATCCCGACGTTTGCGGTCGCAAGAGCGGCACCTGTTTCCGCCGCACCGTGGACTACCTGGATGAGGTCTTCCGGCAGGCCGGCTTGCGCTGCCAGTTCCGCGAAGAGCTGGCCCGTCAGTGGTGTCACCTCGGACGGCTTCAGCACGACGGAACATCCCGCTGCGAGGGCGGTCACGACGGAGATTGCCGGCAGGAAGAACGGATAGTTCCAGGGCGATATCACAGCGGCGACACCCCTTGGGTGGTATTCGGTCCATGCCCTGGTCGTCACGAAGGGCCACGACGATCCCCGTCTGGTCCGAAGGTACGCATGGGCATTGCGGATGTAGTGGTCGACGACGGTCAGGGACGTCAGCACGTCGAACGCGTACGCCTCGCTCAAATCCTTGCCGGTTTCCGACCTGACGACGTCGGCGATATGACGACCCTGGTCGAGTATCACGGTTCGGAGCCTGCGCAGGTAGGGGCGGCGGCCCTTCGGTCCCAGGGAGCGCCACTGTTCGAAGGCTTCACGTGATAGTTCTACGACTGCCGGAATCTGGTCGGGAGGGGTGGTCTCGACGCTGCCGACGACCTCGCCGGTCCGTGGATCATATGAGAAAAGGGTTTCGGCCATCACATGATGCTACCTACGCGCCACCGGCCGCGGCAGCCGCTTCCCAGGCCCGCACGATGATGTGCCAGGAGAGCATGATGACCTCGAGCTGTAGCCCGGAGCCGGCGTCGACATCGATCCGGTTGAAGCTGAACGCTCCCCCGCGGAGCTGAGCGACTGGGTGATCACCGAGGTCGATCGTCCACTTGCGCAACAGCATCGACCGTGCAGACAGGACGTACCCGAAGCGATTGGAGTCGATAGACCATTTGCGGCCGAAGAGGTTGGTCCGCTCAGCGACCCCAAGGGAATCATCACCCGATCGCACTTCGAGGATGCCCCATCCCGCCGGGGAGATCTCCCACGTCGACCCGTCAACCAGTTGTACCTTGGAAGTTCGCCGCCACACAGCGCGGTGGGCAGTCGCGAGAACCTCGCTTCCCTGCTGGACGGTCCACGTTCTCGAGAACAATGGGCTCCGGATCGTCGCCTCACCTTTGAGGAAGGGAGACGATCGTTCGAGTGCCATCAGGCTCCCGGTTCCTCGCTCTCGGTTGGCTCTTCCGTCGTTGGTGGCTCTGGAGGGGGTTCTTCCGTCTCGACGGTCACTTTCGTCGCCTCGTGCCCACGAAACGCTCGATCGAGTGCCTCACCAAGTTGGGTGAAAGACTCGCCCAGCGCTTCGACGAGCGATGTGGCAGCGTCCTTGGCGCCCTTCTGCACGTTGGGGTCCCTGATCGCTTTTCCGACCGAAGTCAACGCGTTGTCGACGGCGTCGGTCACCGTGTGAAGCGCGTTGCGGACTTCCTCCTCGGACGGTCCAGTGTCGGTCTCGCCCTTGGTGGCGCGATAGTGATCTCTGAACGCATAGCCGAGCGTTCGGAACTCACCGGCGACGCTCTGCCACCTGTCATCGAACTCACTCATATCGTCCTCCTTCGGCTTCGATGCTACCGATTAGCGGGGTGACCGTTCTGTCGAACAGGAACGACTACCACTCCTCCGAGACCGTCGTCGAGGATTCGGATGGTCGCGCCGTAGTGCTGTGAGATCAGCGGTGCATCCAGCACGTGCCGGGGGTTGCCATCGGTCACGACCATGCCGTGTGACAGCAGCACGAGGCGATCGCAGAACTGCGCGGCGAGCGTGAGGTCGTGCATCGCAGACAGGACCGTCAGATCGTGCTCCTTCCGGAGCCGATCGATCAGGGTCAGCACGTGGAGTTGATGGCCGATGTCGAGCGCGGATGTCGGCTCGTCGAGCAGCAGGAGAGATGCTTCCTGGGCCAGTGCTCGCGCGAGCACGACCTGCTGGAACTCTCCGCCGGACAGCTCTCCGAGGAGGCGATCGGCGAACGACAGCATACCGAGCGACTCGAGCGCGTTTCGGGCAGTGGAGATGTCGCGATGTCCTTCGACGCCGAGATAGGAGATGTGGGGACTACGCCCGAGGAGCACGTAGTCGAAGACGCGCATGTCGTAGGGGGCGACCGGTCGTTGGGGGACGAACGCGGCGAGTCGGGCCCGAGCCGCGCTGGGCAGGTCGCCCATGTCGTGGCCGCCGAACGCCACCGCTCCCGATGACGGCACGGTCCCGTGGATTGCTCGCAGTAGCGTCGACTTGCCGGCGCCGTTGGGTCCGATCACGCCCACCCACTCGCCGCGTGCGGCCGCCACGTTCACGCCGTTCAGAACGGTCGTGTTGCTGAACGCCACACGGAGATCGCCGACGGAGAGACCACTCATCGCAGGCCTTTCGCCGTTCGTAGAACGAGCACGAAGAACGGTGCCCCAAGGAAAGCCGTCACGACGCCAATCGGGAGTTCGGCGGGGCTCAAGACCGTCCTGGCGGTTAGGTCTGCGATGATCAGGAACGCCGCTCCGAACATCGCCGACAGCGGCAGGATCACTCGGTAGCTGGCGCCAGTCACCAACCGGATGGCGTGGGGGACGATGATTCCGACGAACCCGATGAGCCCACTCACGGCGACGGCCGCAGCGGTGCCCAGCGTTGCTGCACCGACGACGAGCAGCCTCACCCTTCGAACCGGGACTCCCAGGGCGGACGCCTCTTCTTCGCCGAGCGAGAGGACGTCCAGCATCCTTCTGTGCAACAGGATGACCGTTCCGCCGAAGACGAGGTAGGGCAGGATCAAGAGCACCTCATGCCAACCGCTCGTCGACAGTCGTCCGAGGATCCACGCATACACCTCCCTGAGCGTGTCGGTGTGACGCTGCTGGACGTAGGTCTGGATCGCCGTGAGAAATGATGCCATTGCTACTCCGGCGAGGATGAGGCTGGTGGTGGAGCGCCGCCCGACCGAGCGTCCGACGGCGTAGGTTGCCACGACGGCGACGATCGCCCCTGCAAAGGCGGCCGCAGGGAGCACGGCCGGCGTAGCACCTGCCGATATGGCGACGGTCGCGCCCAAGCCGGCGCCCGCTGCGACGCCGAGCAGGTAGGGGTCTGCGAGCGGGTTCCTGAACACGCCCTGGTACGACGCACCTGCGAGGGCGAGCATCGATCCGACGAGACCTCCGAGCACGACTCTTGGCAGGCGTACGGCGGTGAGGATGTCGGCTTGTCGATCCGTCAGTGACGATGGCGATCCGAATAGCCGCTTGATCGCCTCGCCGAACGGGATGTGGACGGGCCCGACGAGCGAGCCGAGCGTGACGGCACCGAGGATCGCCGCGAGACCGACGAGGACTGCTCGAGCCGAGAGCCGGGTGGGTCGATCCGGGGCTGTGGCGCTCACTACTTCCGTACCTCCCGTGCTGCCGCACCGACGGCCTCCAGCAGATCGACAACCCGTGGTCCCCACCTGGACGCGGAGTCGTCATTCAGTGGCACGATGTTGCCCTTCGTCACGGCGTCGAGGCTGTCCCACCCGGGTCGTGCTGCGACGGTATCTTTGTTCTGCCCACAGCACACGGTGTCGGCGAGCAGGATGAGGTCGGGGTCGGCGCCAATGATGAACTCGGAAGAGAGTTGTGGGTAGCCGTACCCGTCAGGGTCGGCCGGGTCGGCGACGTTCCGCAGCCCGAGCGGAGCGAGCAGCTCTCCAATGAAGGTGGATGAGGTAGCGGAGAAGTACGTCGGATCGAGTTCGAAGTAGTAGGTGAGCTCGTCGCCGGACGCCGCTTCGTCGTAGGCGGCGACGATGCGGGCTTGCATGGTGGTGGTGACTCTCTCTGCAGCGTCTGTGTGGCCGGTCGCTTCACCGAGTTGGCTGATCTGGGTGTAGACGTCGTCGAGTGACGTTGCCGCAGGTTCGAGCAGAACCGGGATGCCGAGCGTGTCGAGCGACGCGACCAGATCGCCGGGATCAAACGCCACGACGACCAGATCAGGATCGTAGGCGGCGATGGCCTCGACGTTGGGACTGAGGCCGGTTAGGTCGGTGAGCGGAGCATCCGCGGGGTAGTTCGATTGATCGTCGACGGCGGCGACCTGACCGCCGGCACCGATTGCGAACAGCATCTCGGTCGCGGTTGGGGACAGCGACACGATGGCGTGGGGCTCCGAAAAGACCGTGACGGTTCCATTGGCAGTTGCGATGGTCACCGGGAACGCCGCCGTCGTCGTGGCGGTCGTCGACGGCGTGGTGGTCTCAATGAACGTGACGGTCGTCTCGTCATCTGTCGACGGGGTGGCCCCGTTTGCGGTACAAGCGCCCAAGGCGACAGCGAGTGCGACGATCATCGCTCTCAAGAACATCCTCCTTGTTCGGAGGATGAAAGTGGACTGCACCGGCCTGAGTGCCGACGAGGTTCGCCTTCATCCGAGGGTTCGTTCGCCGCCGCGACGCCAGGCGACCTGGCTCGGCCCGTGGGCCTCACAGTTGCGGGACAGCGCCGGTTTCACACCGGACTTCGCTGGACGCTCGCGGCACCTGCCTCGCTGGGCAGGTGGGGCGAGCATAGCGTCGACGCCATGTCGTACGATGCGTCCATGCGTGTTCATGTACTCGACGCGACGTACGAGTTGTTCCGTGCCTACTTCGGCTACCCGAAGCGAACGGGACGTTCCGGTGCGGAGACGGGTGCGGTGTGGGGGCTGGTCGACTCGACGAGGAGGTTGCTTCGCGAGCCCGGCGTCACCCATGTTGCCGCCGCGTTCGACACGACGATCCACTCGTTCCGCAACGAGATGTTCGATGGCTACAAGACCGGCGAGGGGGTTGAGCAGGAGCTGCTGGACCAGTTCCCTCTGGCCGAGCGAGCGCTGGAAGCGCTCGGTGTCGTGGTATGGGGGATGGAGGAGTTCGAGGCCGATGACGCGCTTGCGACGGCTGCGTTCCTGTACGCGGACGACGCCGAGCAGGTGGTGTTGATGAGTCCGGACAAGGATCTTGCCCAGTGTGTCGTCGGGGACAGGGTGGTGATGTTCAACCGCCGCCAAGGGGTTGCGATCAATGAGGACGGCGTCCGCGAGAAGTGGGGGATCTCGCCGTCGTCGATGCCCGACTACCTCGCTCTGGTGGGGGATGCGGCCGACGGAATACCCGGCATTCGCGCCTGGGGTGCGAAGTCGGCGTCGACCTTGCTGGCACGCTACTCGAGGATCGAACGGATTCCGCTCGACCCAGGTGAATGGGATGTGGACGTTCGGGGTGCCGCCCGTCTAGCCGAGTCGCTCGCCGCAAACATCGACGATGCGCTCTTCTACCGGACGCTGACGACGCTCCGAAGGGATGTGCCGATCACCGAGACGATCGATGACCTCCGCTGGGAAGCAGAGGACACCGCCGCGATCGACGCCCTGGGGCTTTAGGCTCGCTTCGCTCGCCGTCTTCAGTCTTCAGTCTTCGGTTGTCGGTAGGAACGCGAGGTTGGTTTGTCCGCCTCTCCTCCAACGGGAAGAGCCGAGTTGGGGGAGTATCCGGAGGGGAGGGGCCTTCACTGGTCTACGTTGGTGAGAACGATCGCCTCCGTCCTCGGCTTCGCCTCGGCCACCTCCGCCAACGTCGCCCTTCGGCCGGGGGAGGAAACGTACGGTTCGTTGAGCCTCAGGCTCAACGAACCTCTAGCCCAATCCCACATGCCGCAGGAACGCCTCGTTGTTCGGTTCTCGTCCGAGGAAGTTCCGCAGGAGGTCCATCGCGTCCTCGGAGCCGCCCTTCTCGAGGATCTCCCTGCGGTACCGCCGGCCGATCTCGGGGCTGCTGACGCCGCCTTCTTCGAACACGGAGAACATGTCGAGGCCGAACACCTTGGACCACAGGTACCCGTAGTAGCCGGCGTCATACCCACCGAGAAGGTGTCCGAAGCTCGCAGGGAAGAACGTTCCCTCCTGGTGTGGTATCAGGCCAACTGCTTCGGATTCGACGGTGATTCGATCGAGATCGGAGTGATCGCCAGGTCCGTGGAGTGCCAGGTCGAGCTTGCCGAACAACACCTGGCGGAGCGTGTCGAGCGCTTCGTTCACGTGCCGAGCGGCAACCAGCGTGTCGAGGAGACTCTGTGGGATCGTCTCGCCAGTCTCGTGGTGGCGAGCAAACCGCTGGAGGATCTCACTCTTCCAGCACCATTCCTCCATGATCTGTGACGGGGCCTCGACGAAGTCCCACTCGGTCGACGCTCCGGAGAATCTCGTGAGCTCCGTGCGGCCGAGCGACATGTGGAGGATGTGGCCGAACTCGTGGAATAGGGTCTCGACCTCAGAGTGCTGGAGCAGCGATGGTGAGTCGGCAGTCGGCTTGGTGAAGTTGGCCACGATCGCCGATACGGGGTTCTGATAGGAGCCGTCCCGCAGCCTGCGGCCGGGTACGAGGTCGAAGGCGGCTGCATGCGTGTACTTGTCCGGCCGGGGGAACAGGTCCGCCATGAACACGGCGAGGGCTTCACCCGAGTCGGCGTCCACGATGTCATATGCGACGACATCGGGATGCCACACGGGCACATCACTCCGCTTGCGATACTCGAGGCCGAAGACCTCCGCGGTCAGATCGAGCAGGCCGTCGATCGCTGCGTCGAGCGGAAGGTACTTCGCGATCTCGAGTTGATCCACCCCGTACTCCGTCTTTCGGAGCATCGTGTCGTAGTAGCGGCGGTCCCAGGCTCGAAACTCCGCGTCGCCGGAGTCCGCCTCGAGCATCTCCGCGAGGACCGCTAGCTCGTTCTTGCCAAGCTCGGTGAGTGGGTCGACGAGCACCGAATAGAAGTCGTTGACGATCTTGGGGTTCTTGGCCATCTTGACTTCCATCTGGTAGTCGGCCCACGAGGGGAGATCGAAGAGACCCGCCATCTCTTCCCGAATCTCGATGGCTTCCTCGAGGACGGAACGGTTGGTGCCGGTGGCCCGGCTGTTGAAGCGGAACGACAGGCGCTCTCGAAGGTCCCGTCGCTCTGCGTTGTCCATGAAGGGGATGACGTCGGGGTAGGCCATTGTCACCTTGTAGACATCCCCCTCCTTCTGGAGACGGGAGATGTAGGACTCGGGGAGTCCTGCGAGATCGTCACGGGTGACCTCGAGTACGTCGTCCACGTCGGCGATGTTCTTCGAGAACTCGATGCCGAGTTCGACCATTCGGTTCTGAAGCTGCTCGAGCCGTTGCTTTTTGTCCTCGGACAACTCGTGACCGGCTCGGCGGAAGTCCCGAAGGGTGAAGTTGAGGAAGCGCTTCTTCTCGCCGGTCAGCGAGGCAGCGTCCTCAGTTCCTGCATACTCGCGAATTGCCTCGAAGAGGTCGCTGCGGAAGATGATGCCGACCTGCCACTTCGACAAGGCCTCTTCGGACTTGCGCGCTGCGGTACGCGTTGCCTCGTCGGGATCTACGTTGGAGAGGAACGGCCCCTGCCCGTAGGCGATGGCCAAGACGGCTGTCACCTCCTCGATCAGGGCCAGCGTGTTCTCGTAGGTGCGGTTTCCGTCGACGCCGACGACCTTGGCGATGAGGTCGTCGCAACGTGCGATCGTGTCGGCAGCGAGAGTCGCGATGGACTCAGGGGTGACGGTGGTGTAGTCGAACATTCGCCAGACGATACTCGGCTGCAAATCGTGCGCCGCCCGATCAATGGCTCGCTTCGGTTTCCTCCCCCAGGGAGCGTAGCGACCGTTGGGGGAGGTGGACTCGGCCAAAGGTCGAGGACGGAGGGGGCCGCTCCCAACAACATAGACCGCGCACCACCCCCCTACCCCAGCGGCTTTGCCGCTGCGGTACTTTCCCCCCAACGTCGCCCTACCGGGCTCCTGGGGGGACCAACAGGCTCGCGGTGCGAGCTGCTACTCGCTCGTGCCGTCCAGCAGCCCGGCCAACATGCGCGCCGACCTGATGCCGTAGTCGGCGTAGCAGTTGTTCATCATCAAGTGCACCTCGTCGGCTTCCTGCTGGAGCCGTTCGATTCTGGGGAGCCAGTCGTGAAGCTCTTCTTCTCGGTAGTCGTACCGGAATCGTTCGGCCGCGTCGATGTCCCTGCGCTCCCAGTTTGCCGAGTTCTGTCCATGGAATCGGACATGGGCGATAGGAGCGGTGACGGCGACAACGGGTGGGACGGAGCTTCGGAATCCCTGTGGCTCGTCCACGCAGACATACGAGAGCTGGTGGTCGCTGAGGAGTCCGAGGGTTGAGTCGATGTGCTCGTCGTCTAGCCAGGTGCCTTGTCGGAACTCGACCGCGACGTCGAACTCGGAGAGCTGCTCTGCTGCCCATGCCAGATAGCCGAACGAGCCTCGTGACGGACCAACGTACGGTGGGAACTGAAGCAGGATCGTGCCCAGCTTGCCCGCCGAGTGCAGTGGCATCAGCGCTTCCCCGAAACGGTGGAACGCCTCCGCGACGAACTCACGAGGGAGATCGCGGGCATACACGTTGCGTTTCTCCGCCAACTCGGGTGGGAGTTGTTCTCTGAGATCCTTCCAAAGCGTTCGTGGGGGAGTGGGGTGTTGGGTGAGGAGGCGGTATGCCTTGATGTCGAAGGTGAACTTGGACGGTGTTCGCTCGACCCACAGCCCTGCGACTCGCTCGCTGGGAGGTCCGTAGTAGGTGGAGTCGACCTCGACGATCGGGAACTGGCCGGCGTAGTAGCGCAGGCGTTCCTCGGCCGAGTCGGTGCCGGGTGGGTAGAACGCGCCGGAGTCCAGTAGCGTCCTGTCCGTCCAGGAGCAGGTTCCGGTGAGCGTGCGTCCGGTCACTGTCCCAGGGTACGCGGGCCGGGGTTGCGCTGTGCGAGAATCGTCTCATGGAGCATCCGGGTATTGATCGCATCAAGAATGGGTACCGGCACTTCGCCGAAGGTCGCTACAAGGAGTTCGGAAGACTGTTCGCCGCCGACGCGGTATGGCACGTCCACGGCGACACGCCGCTCGCCGGCGACAAGGTGGGTCGAGACTCGATCTGTTCGTTCCTGAGGACCCTGGCCGAGGACACGCACGAGTCGTTCATGGTCGAGGTGCACGACGTCCTGGCAAACGACGAGCACACCGTGGTGCTCGCGCATACCACTGTGAAGAGGGACGACGAGACGTACACGGCCGACGAGGTGCACGTGTTCCGCACGAGGGGCGAAGAGATCGCCGAGGCGTGGGGATTCACCTCCGATCCCGAAGGTCGCGGCAAGTTCTGGTTCTAGGGCTCGCTGCGCGAGCCGTTGTCAGTTGTCGGTTGTCGGTTCTCGGCAAGAACTCGGCGCCGAGTCCTCGGAGCTACGCGCACTGACCGGTCGGCACATTGCCTGGCCGGCTCGCCTGCCGTTGTCGGTGTTGGGTCCTGGGTTTCCTGAGGGCGGGGCCGACCGTTTCACTGGGGCGGCCGAAGCGGAGCCGGGAAGGGGTGTTCTGTCTCCTCCCCCTGCAGGCGAAGCGGGTGTTGGGAGGTGGCGTCGAGTTGTTGCTCGACATTGGGGTGGTTCTCACCAACGTGGCTTTCTTGCGTGCCGGCCCCTACGCCGCCGGCACTTCTGTGGGTGCCATCACGACATCCGCCAAGCCGTACTCGACGGCTTGTTCGGCAGTCAGCCAGCGGTCCCTGTCCGTGTCCTTCGCGATGGTCTCTCCGGTCTGTCCGGTGTGTCGAGCGAGGATCTCGATCATCTCTTGTTTCTGACGGACAATCTCCTTGGCCTGAATCTCGATGTCCGTCGCCTGGCCTCCGATGCCACCCGTGATCAGCGGCTGGTGGATCAACACTCGTGCGTGGGGGAGCACGAATCGGTGTCCCGGCGCTCCGGCCGAGAGGATCAGAGCGGCGGCGGACGCGGCGAGGCCGATACACGTGGTCGTGACGTTTGGCCGCACGTGCTGCATCGTGTCGTAGATCGCCATCATGGAGGACATCTCGCCACCGGGTGAGTTGATGTAGAGGGCGATATCCTTCTCTGGATCCTCGCTCTCGAGGTGGATGAGCTGGGCGACGATCAGCCCGGCGACCTCCGGGTCGATCTCTCTTCCCAGGAACACGATGCGGTGGCTCAGGAGGCGTGAGTAGATGTCGTACGCTCGTTCTCCTCTGCTCGTCTGCTCGATGACCGTGGGTATCAGCATGCCGTCACCCTTTCTGCAACTGTGGAGTTGCACATCATGGTAACGATCTGCAACTGCTAGGTTGCAGGTGTATGAGCGATATCGCGATCGAACGGGATGTCGTCCTCGCTGCTTCTCCCGAGAAGGTGTGGGAACACATGACCGATGGGGAGCTGGTCAGTCGGTGGATGGGTGGGAGTGTGACGCTCGATCTCCGTGTCGGTGGCGCGATCAGGATGATCAGCCCAGACGCCCCCGACGTGTGGGGGTCGATCGAGGAAGTCATCGAGGGGCGTCGCCTTCAGTGGTCATGGAGGACCGATGACGGCCTTCCGACCCTGGTAGAGATCGAGCTTGAACCGGAGAAGACGGGGACGAGACTCACGGTGCGAGAGAGCTTGCTTCCATGGCAGAGCACACTCGCCACTCCGGTGTGGATCAGTCGTTCGATGCCTCGGTTCTGGACGTCGATGGTGGCCTGATGCCCGATCTCGAGCACCTGTTCGCCGCCCTGTCCGATCCAACCCGCCTCCAGCTGGTGAGGTTTCTGGTGCAACGTGGCCCGTCCACCGCCACGGAGCTGTCGGGGTCGGTACCGATCTCGCGCCAGGCCGTCTCCAAGCATCTCTCGGCGCTCGCCGATGCGGGGCTTGTCACCCGCAGCCGCTCGGGGCGAGATGTGCGCTATGTGTTCGAGCCCGGACCGCTCTCGGGAGTCGTCGACTGGGTACAGGAAGTCGACGACGCGTGGGTGTCCCGTCTGGATCGACTCCGCAGCGAGTTCGAGTAGACCGCGAAGCGAGCCTCACTCGTCGGCGGGTTCGGCGCCGTTGGTGACGAGCAGACGGCGAAGCTGAGTCTTCTGTACCACGCCGGTGGTGCGGAATCGCTGAGTGATCTTCTCACTGGGCTCTTCACCGCGCTGGCGCGCCTTGCGTTGGGACCGTTCCGAGGTCCCGAAGAGCACGAAGGTAGGCGTTCCCTTGATCTTGAACCGTTGGGCGGCTCCAGGTACTCGACCGACGTTCACCTTCAGGACATGGGCAGAGCCACGGAACTCGTGGGCAAGTTCGTCGATCGTACCGTCCATCGCCTTGCAGGCAGGGCACGAGAACTGCATGAAGTCGATCAGGACGGGCTTGCCCTCTTCTGCGAACCGGTCGATCTGCTCGACGCTCTTGACGTTGATCGCTTTGGCGCGTTTACGGAATGCCATGAACGGGGCCGCAGTATGGTCGAATCGCGCCACAAGGTCGAACGGGGCCGAGTTGCTGTCGGCTGTTGGCTGTGAGCTGTTGGCTGTTGGCTCACGACTGATGACTGATGACTCCGGCGCCGGCTTGCCCTTTGTCGGTTCTGGGTTCTGGGTTTTCGGTAGGACAGTCGCCCGAGGTTCCTGGTTGTTCTGGGCCGTGTTCTGGCTGTCGACTGTGAGCTGTTGGCTGTTGGCTCACGACTGATGACTGAAGACTCAAGACTCGAGTTCTACCAGCCGCCACCGCCATGACCACCCCCACCGAACCCACCACCGAAGCCACCGCCGCCGCCGAAGCCACCGAATGTGCGACCACCACCCCAGCTGCCACCTCCGCTGTGGCCACCCAAACCTCCGCCGAAACCTCCTCCGCCACCGAACCCGCCGAACCACGAGTTGTGGGGCTGCGACCAGGAGTGGTCTCGGTAGATCGGATGCCAGCCGAGGGCATGGTCGACGCCCCTGGTGATGACCCAGTGGTAGTAGAAGAGCGTGAACGGATCGAACACGCCGAGATCTCTCGGAAGCGGGCGTCCACTCCACGAGTCGGTCTGTGCCGAGGTACCGGCGTGGGCCAGCTCGGGGGCGTACCGGTCGGCGTCGTCGATCGAGGATCGCTCCAGCGCCTGCCGCTGCGCGGCGTAGGCAAGTGCGAACGCACGGGGCCCCCTCGGGTCGGAGGCGCCGAACGCGGCTGCGGTGTCGGCATACGATCCGGTCAAGCCGAGGTTAGCAAGTGCCTTCCGAGCCTCCAGCCAGCGGTCGAGGGCTCGTGCCGGCTCCAGCGACACGGCGAGGATGGCTGCGATGGTGCGGCGGACATCGCCCTCGACGCCGGTCTTGGCAAGCTGGTCGGCCAGCTGGGTGTACGACTCGACGGCGCGATCTCCGTTCCTGACCAGGGTCGCCGCGATCGAGATGGGCAGACCGAGACGGCTTGCCTCGTCGCGTACCCGTTCGATGCTGTCGCGATCGGTCAGGCCGGCGATGGCGAGTTCGACCGCCTCGACCGGCTCATACCCGAGTCGTCGCGCCTTGTGGTAGGCGTCGAGGAACTCGTCGACGTCGTCGTTGTTGAGGAGGAGGAACGCAGCGACGGCGGGGAGTTCGAGGCCGTCCTGTCGCAGGTCGGAGCCCTTCTGCTCGATCTCAACCCGGATCTGCTCGTACCGGCTGACCGCTTCTTTCGGGTCCTCGGTGAGATCCGCGAGAGCAACAGCGACCGCAGGGCGCGCCAACGAATCTGGCAGCTTGCCGTAGATGGTCTCCAGACGTTCCGACTTGGTCTGGGCCGTGCCGTAGGCATCCTGCATTGCCCGGATGGACGTTTCGAGCGGGTCGGAGGGTGTCAGCACGGGTCCCACCTGGAGGAGACGGAGGCCGAGGTCGTTCACGACCGTCGGTCCGAGTGGCGTGGCAACCGCCGAGTCCGACAGGGAGATCGCCATCTTGCGTCGTGCTTCAGCGATGCGATACGGCCGCAACGCGTCCACCACGGATCGGAGATGCGAACGGGCCACTTCGAATGTTGCATCGTCCGGTGCGTTGAGTACGTCGGTTGTGGTCTGCTGGAGCGAGTCTTCGAGCACGGGCTGCTCGCCGGTAGCACGGAGTTCGAGGGGGATCTCCGTCGAGAGCTTGTCCTTGTCGAACACGTCAATCGCCCGAAGCACCCACAACGCCTCGAGGGCAGGTTGGGGGGCGGCGGAGGAACCGTTCTGGAGGGCCCGAAGCGCCCGAAGCCCGTCCGCGGTGGATTCAGATGGCGAGGTGGAAGGTGGGGAGATTGTCAGTTCGTCCGGCAGGGTCAGCTCCTGCCCCGAGGGGCGCAGGCGGGCGAGTTCTCCGTCGACGAGGTCCTTGCGTCGCTTCTTTTCCAGAGCAGCGCGATCTCGGCGGGATCGCGCCGAACCGGTTGTCACCAGCGCGACACCCGTTCCCAGAACGAGCGCCCCGAGCACGATTCCGGGAACGGGATTCTCGGATGGCTGCGGGGTGGGCGCTGTGGGGAGAGGCGTGATGGTGCTGGGTGGTGCGCTCCCGCCGCCGAAGAGATCTCCCAACCCGTTGAGCATGGCCGAGATACCGCCGTCGAAGTCACCCACCTGGAAGTAGGGAGCCGCCAGCGACGTGAGGTCGTCGAGCTGTGAGTTCGAGACATCGACGCCGCTTCCCGTTTCGATGGCGATCCGACGATTGGCCAGATCGACGAGGATCACGACTCCGTCATTGTTCTGGGCGCTGCCGACGCCCCAGGTGTTGCCGATCTCTTGGGCGAGTTCGTTCGGCGTGAGGGAGCCACTGTCCGGAACAACCACAACGGCGATCTCATGTCCGTACTCCGCGACGACTTCACCTACCTGACTCTCAAGGGCAGCGTCGTTTGTGATGACACCTGCTGTGTCGGTCACCCACCCGTCGCAGGTGATCCCCTGGACCGGCGGGCAGGTCGGTGTGGTCTGGGCGGTCGCCACACCTCCTGACAGGAGGACGGTGAGAGCGACGATGATGACGAGGATGTACTTCACGTCGGCCCTGAGACTACAGGGCAGACGAGTCTCGGAATACATCGGGGGTACGCTGTTCCCGATGACCTCAGACGTTCTGATCCGCCGCTTGCTCACCACTCGAGGGAGGTGGGCCATTGTTGGCCTGTCACCGAGACCTGGCCGGGCGAGCCACGACGTGGCAGCGTTCCTGCAGCAACTCGGGTTCGAGATCGTTCCCGTGAACCCAATGGTCGACGAGGTCTTGGGTGAAAGGGCTTATGCGAACCTGACGTCTATTCCCGGTCGGATCGACGTGGTGGACATCTTCCGGAGGGAACCGGGACCGCACGTGGATGAGGCCATCGCCATCCGCGCGCGGACCGTGTGGATGCAGTTGGGCGTGATCGACGAGGCGGCCGCGGCCCGGGCACGTGCTGGGGGCTTGCACGTCATCATGGACAGGTGTCCCAAGATTGAGTACCGGAGGCTGCGCCTGGCCTGACAGTCGACAGCTAACGGCTGACAGTCGCCGGTCTCCAGCGATACTCGCGCAGCGAGCCGTACCTTTTACCTTGTATCGCGTCCTGAGGTGGGAGGGTGGTGCGTGGGCTCTGTTGGTGGGAACGGCCCCCTCCGTCCTCGGCTTCGCCTCGGCCACCTCCCCCATCACTCGCTTCGCTCGCGGGGGGAGGAAACGACCGGTCGCCCCACCGTCGTTCAGCGGGTGTGGTCGGGAACTGATGACTGAAGACTGAGGAAAGGGAACCTTCCTCAGTCGTCCTCCTCCTCATACACGATGTCCCAACGGTCGAGGCAGTCTGCGCACCGGTAGACGAGGACGTCGCCGGGCTGGAACCCCCCTTCAGGCGGCTCCGAGATCAAGTGTGCGGTTCCTCCACAGTCGACGCACGTAATGGTCTGTCCGTCCATGCGGGCCTCCTTGGCGGGCGTGGGTGGTGTGGCCGTTCGGTTCGGGGTCGGCGGAAGAAGAAGGGACCGTCGAGAGGCTCGAGATCGTCGAACCATGTCGCGCTGGGGTCAAAGCGAGCGAAGAACGTTCGACCGACCCACGATGGGTCACGGGCCTGAAGGAACGCGAGCGAGAATACGCGTTGCCGTCCGATTGCCGGCGTCCCCTGAATGAGCACCTTGCCTGGCGATGTCGACATGACCGGTCCGCGGACCGTCCTGCCAAGACCCGAGACCTGTCGGTAGGCCTCGGTGAAGATCCTGTGGGTCTCTGCCAACGGCAACTCGAAGTATGCACGGGCCCCCGTATCCCGGATCACGAACATGTAGTACGGAATGACACTGAGCTGTACCTGTCGGCGCCACATTTCTGCCCACACCTTCGGGTCATCATTGATGTGGCGGGCTATCGGCGACTGGGACCGGACGACGGCACCCGTGTCACGGATTCGCCGTATGGCCTCCTCGGCGATGGTGGTTGATAGCTCTCTCGGATGGGTGTAGTGAACCATCACGGCCAGGTGGAAGCCGCCCTTGACGACGGATTGGAGCAGGCGGAGCAACTCATCGGCGTCCTCGTCGGTGACGAAGCGGTGCGGACGCGATGCCGGGAGCTTCGTGCCGATGCGGATGTTGGTCAGTCCTCCGGGTCGGACGTGGAGGATCGGCTGCAGGTAGCCAGATAGAACCGACGCTCTCATGACCATTGGATCGCCACCAGTGATCAGCAGATCGGTGACGTTCGGGTGTTCACGCAGGTAGTGGAGGAGTGGGCCTACGTCCGATGCCGCGATTCGCTCCTCGCCGACGAACTGCGGCCAACGGAAGCAGTAGGTGCAGTATGCGGGGCAGCTCTGTCCACGCCTCGGGAAGAACAGAACGGTCTCCCGGTATTTGTGCTGGATGCCAGGGAGCTGGGCTCCATCCAGGAGCGCCGCATTGAGATCGAGCTGGCCGGCAGGGTGGGGGTTGAGTGTGTGGTGAATCCTTCGCACCTCGGCTGTCAGTGCCTCGCCCTCGAGGGCATCGAGCTTCGCGAGCGTGATCGGGTCGAGCATCTCGGGCTGCGGAAACACCAGCCTGAAGATGGGGTCATCGGGGACCTTGGACCAGTCGATCAGCTCGAGTTGGTACCCGGTGACCCGAAACGGAAACACCTGCGCTAGCAGGTGCAGGATCCTCCGCTGGTCCGCGCTCCAGGAACGCAGGTGAGGGATACGATCTATGGTCCCTCGCCCATACGTGCGTCGTGATTCTGCCCAATCTCCCATACTTCGACCATACCCGATGAGCAGAGTCGCGTGGAGAGAGTCATTCGCCGAGCTGGTCGGTCTCAATCGGTTTGGTGAAGAACCGCAGGTACGCGTAGCCGAGCAGTCCCGCCAGGATCGAACCGGCGAAGATTCCGGTCTTCGCCTTGTCGATGTGCTGGATATCGACGAACGCGAGCGTCGCGATGAACAGGGCGACTGTGAACCCGACCCCCGCGAGCAGTGCCACCCCGAACAGGTGGTGCCACGTCGTGTTCTTCGGCAGCTTCCCGATGCCCAGCTTCACGGCGATCCCAGTGAACAAGGACACTCCGACAAACTTGCCGACGAGAAGACCGATTCCGACGCCGAGGGTCACCTTGCTCGTCAGTTCGGTCAAGAGACTGACACCGGCAAACCGAACGCCCGCATTCGCGAGGGCGAATACCGGAATCACGAAGAACGAGCTCCATGGGGCGAGCGCGTGCTCGAGTCTGTTCAGCGGTGGGATCGACTCAGATGCGACGGACACGACCTGCCGGGCCCCGTGATCGGCACGTGCCTGCGAATGTCGGGATGACTCTTCTGGTCCGAAGGCCTTGAGAAGGTAGGCGGACTTCTCGTAGTACTCCTTGTCCGAGTACATAGCGAGCGCCGGCGTCAGCAACCCGAGGAACACGCCGGTGAGTGTCGGGTGGACGCCGGATTCGAGCATGAAGTACCAGATGATGAGCCCCACCACCCAGTAGAACGCAGATGCACGAATGCCGGCACGTTCTGCGACCTTCACGAGTCCGAACAGGGCGATAGCGCCGAGGAGATAGAAGACAGCGAGGTTGTGTGTGTAGAAGATGGCGATCACCATGATCCCGCCGATGTCATCGGCGATGGCAAGGGTGAGGAGAAACAGCTTGGCGCCCAGAGGTACTCGTTTCGAGACGAGGGCGAGCACGCCGACGGAGAAGGCAATGTCGGTAGCGACCGGCACACCCCAGCCGCGAATCGCGGAGGGACCGAGATCGTGCACGAACGCCAGGTAGATGAGCGCCGGAAAGATCATGCCACCAAGGGCCGCAACGACCGGAAGCGCCGCGGCCTTCGGGTCTCTCAGCTCACCGACGGCGAGCTCTCGTTTGATCTCGAGTCCGACCACGAAGAAGAAGATGGTCATGAGGCCGTCGTTGACGACCTCTCTGAGAGTCTCGTTGAGCACGAAGCCACCGATGTGGAGGTTGACGGCGATTTCCCAGAAGCGCTCGTAGCTTTCTCCACCTGGAAGGTTAGCCCAGATTACGGCGACGAGTGCAGCGATGAGCATGACGACGCCAGATGCGGCTTCGAGCTGCATGAACTCCAACACCGGGGAGATGAAGACTCTTGGGAAGACTCGTCCAGAGTGAAGCCAGGTTCGATGAATGCGTTCTGGGTCGGCCATGGACGGCAGAGTAGTGAACACGAGTCGGTCCTCATACCTGGGGCCGGGGCGTAGCGAGTGAGCGAAGGTAGAGTTGCTCGGTGGTACACCGAAGCCGTCTCGTGCGGGCGCTCTACCTCGTTCTTGGGGTCTTCTTCCTGGCACTGGGAGCGGTAGGCACGATCCTGCCCCTGATCCCGACGACGTTTCCGATCATCCTGGCCGGGTTCTTCTTCGCCCGGTCGTCCGAACGCTTCGATGCATGGCTGGTACAGCACCGGTTGTTCGGGCCGCTGATCAGGGATTGGAGAGCAGGACTCGGGTTCAGTGCTCGAGCAAAGGCCGTGGCGCTCATCGCGATCACGGTCACATTCACCATCTCGATCGTCTGGGTGATCGAGCACGTCGGCGTCAGGATCGGCCTGGGACTCCTCGCCGTTGGGATCAGCGCCTACATCCTGCGACTACCGACCAAGGCGATGGAATAGGCGAGCTACGCTCGCCAGTCATCAGTCTTCAGTCTTCAGCTTCCAGCACGCGACCTCGAAGAGTGCGAGACCGTAGGGCGATTGCTCTACCGAAAACCGAGGACCGAAAACCGAGGACCCAAAACCGAAAAGGGCTCGCGAAGTGAGCCCTCAGCCGCCGGACACCGCTTGCATGACCGTGAGGACGTCACCATCGTGGGCAGCAACCCCGTCATCGATCCATGCGAAATCTCCGTCGTTCCAGAACAGTCGCACGTGGGGTCTGAGATTCCGGCGCTCGTCGTACAGGTGCACTCTGAGGCCGGGCTGGGCTTCGAGAAGTGCCTCGATCGCTTCCGATGCCGTCGGAGCGTCGACCGTCAGCGATCGTGTACCCGTGATCGGCTCGAGGAGTGATGGGAGACGTACCTGGATCGACGCCATCAGTCGGGTAGGAAGCTCACGGACAAGATGCGGGGAAGCGTCCACGGCATCGTTTCCCATGACTCGCCGGCGTCCAGGGTGAGCCCGAGCGTGCCGGCCGTGGTCCCGTAGGCGACCGTGCCGTTGTCATTGGAGTCCATCGCTCCGCGCAGCACCTGCGTGTAGGTGGCAGCCGCGGGATGGCCGGTTCCAGACACCTCCCAGCTGTCTGATCGGTTCGTCGATCGGTACACGCGGAACTCTCCACCGACGGGGAGTCGCTGCTCGTCGCTGGTGAGGGGCACGATGAAGAGCGTTTTCGAGGATCGATCCATCACCATGGGGAAGCCGAAGGAACTCGGGAGGCCGTTCTCTGTGCTTTCCCAGGTCCGGCCTCCGTCTGGCGATCGGTAGACGCCTCGATGATCCTGGCGATAGAGGCGGTTCGCATCGTCGGGGTCGAGCTGGATCTTGTGGACGCAGTAGCCGATGTCGTCAAACTGCTCGTCGGCTGCGGCCTTCGCCACACCACTGTTGGCGGTCGTCCACGTCGAACCTCCGTCCTCTGACCGGAAGACGCCTACAGCAGAGATTCCAATCCAGATGCGGTCAGCATTGTCGGGATCGATGAGGATGCTGTGCAGCGCCAGGCCACCAAATCCCGGTTGCCACGCTGGGCGAGTGTGGTGTTCGTTGATGCCGTCGACGGGTTGCCATGAGCTGCCGCTGTCATCGCTCGTGAACAGACCCGCCTGGTCGACTCCCGCGTAGATGCGACCTGCGTTCCGGGCGAACGTCCAGATCTGGGTCAGGCTCCTGTCCCCGCCCTCGGGCCACGATGGACTGTTCTCCGTCTGAGCCCAGTTGGTGAGGTCGGGAGATCGATGGATCGATGCGCCAAACCAGTTGGATCCCGTCGCGAGGAGGTAGTCGTCGGCGGCGGTGTCGGTGAAGGCGGTCACCTTCCATCCAGGGAGGACAGGACCTTCGAGCTGGCGCTCATCGGGGTCAAAGAACCATGCACCTTTTTCGGTTCCAACGGCGACGACCATGGGCTCCCTCCCTCTACTCACAAGACAGCGTACCTGTGCCGGCTCGCTGCGCGAGCCCGTTCTAGGTCATGGGTTCTGGGTAGTGGGTGAAGCACTCACGGTGCGCTCTTCCTGCGAGGTTGCGTCCCACCGACAACCCATAACTCAAAACAGCGGGCGTCAGCCCGCCTAGACGCGGGACGACCTGGACCTGAGTCCGGGCTGTTCGCCCTTGCCGAAGAGTTGAGAGGCTGTCGACAGGCTGTCGCATCCCTGGTGGAGGCTCCGGTTCCTCGCGCGGCCATCAGCGCCGTGGGTCGCGATGGGATCCGTTAGGGTGAGTGGGCATGAGTGGCTGGAATCCGGGAGGAACCATGAGGAAGGCGATTGTGATGTGGCTCGCGCTGCTGTTGGTCGTTCCATTGACCGGATGCGCGAAAGCCGCTGAGAAGGTCGCGGAGAAGACCATCGAGAATGCGAGTGGAGGGGACGCGAACGTCGACCTCTCCAACAACGGGGGTACGGTCAAGATAGAGACGAGTGAGGGGTCCGCTACCTACGGGGGCGGGGAGATCCCCGGCTCTATCGACATAACGTTCCCGTCCGGCGGCACAGTGCTGGTCTCGACCGATTCGGCCACCGAAGCCAGCGTGATGGTTCAGTACGAGGGAGCGAACTTCGACGACATCGTTGCTTCATTCCAGAACTGGGTCGATGACTCTGGTGACGAGTACGAGCCGATGTCGGTCACCGCGGGTGGGGTGCAGAGTCAGACCTGGGCGTCCGAATCCACCACGATCGGTGTCCAGACATGTTCGTCCGAGAGCGGAGAGATGGACGCGGTCTGTGTCTATGTGACCGTCGAGAAGAGCTGATTACGACCGCGATCTGACCAAGCCGTTGTGATGGGGTCCCGACTACCCTCCGCGCCCATGCGGTTGATGATCGCCCGGTGCAGTGTCGACTACGAGGGGCGGCTCACCGCCCACCTTCCTTCGGCGGTCCGTCTCATCATGGTGAAGGCCGACGGGTGCGTGGCGATTCACACCGACGGCGGTGCCTACAAGCCTCTCAACTGGATGAATGCACCGAACCATCTCGACGAGGGGACGGACACGTGGGTCGTCACAAACCCGAAAGGTGAGCGCCTGACCATTGCCATCGAGGAGGTCCTCGCCGATACGGTTCACGATATGGGCGAGGATCCCGGGTTGGAGAAGGACGGTGTCGAGCGACATCTCCAGACACTGCTCGCTGAGCGTCCTTGGTCACTGGAGGAGGGCCTGGCACTGATCCGCCGTGAGTATCCGACCGATATCGGTCCGGTCGATCTGCTCTGCTCAGACCGTGACGGCAACGCCGTGGCAGTGGAGATCAAGCGGCGAGGTGAGATCGACGGGGTCGAGCAACTCACCCGGTACCTCGAGCGGCTTCGCGAGGACCCCAGACTGGGGTCGGTTCGGGGGATCTTCGTCGCACAGATCGTGAAGCCACAGGCAAGGGTGCTCGCCGAGTCGAGAGGAATCGACATCGTCGAGGTCGACTACGACGAGCTGCGTGGCTTGGAGTCGGACCGGCCGACGCTGTTCTGATGATCGACGTCGTGCTGTTCCGGCCCGAGATCCCCCAGAACACGGGGAACCTCATGCGCGTCAGCGCCGTGACGGGAATCCGGCTGCACCTGGTCGAGCCGCTCGGGTTCAGCCTCGAGGAGTCGCGCCTGCGCAGAGCAGGCCTCGACTACCGGGACTGGGCCGACCTGACCGTGCACAGCGATCTCGACGCGTGCCTCGCCGAGGTAGGGCCAGACCGAGTGCTGGCGTTCTCGGGGGCGGGACAAGTCCGCTACACGGATGTCGACTATGGCGAGAAGGACGCGTTGCTGTTCGGACCCGAGTCGGTTGGCCTTCCCGACGAGGTACTTGCGTCAGCCGACGAGGTGCTCAGGATCCCGATGCTGCCCGATCGGCGGAGCCTGAATCTCGCAAATTCGGTATCCATCGTGGTCTACGAGGTGTGGCGCCGGAGAGGATTCCCCGGCGCGAAATAGCGCTGTGGCTCGGGCCACAGCGCGGTCTTCGGTTGTCAGTTTTCGGTAGGACGTCGCCCTGCGGTCTCGTGCTGCTCCGGTCGCGCTCTGGCTATCCGCTGTCAGCCGTCGGAGGCGAACGAAGCTCGCTGGCTACGCGAGCTCTTCCAACACGATCGCCTCGGCGAGCACGGCTCTGCGCAGTTCTTCGAGATCGAGGCTTTCGTCGGCGGCGTGGATGCGACTCTCCGGTTCCTGGACACCGGTCAGCACGATCGTTGCATCCGGGTAGGCCTCCGAGAACGCCGCAACGAACGGTATCGACCCACCGACTCCCATGTTGACCGGCTCCGTTCCCCACGCCTCCCGCATCGCCGAGCGGAAGGTGTCGAATCGGGGGCCTTCGGTGGTGAGAGCGAACGGCCGACCCGACGCACCCCGCGTGAGCGTCACCTCGGCTCCCCAGGGTACGTTTGCCTCCAGATGGCCGATCAGTGCGTCCATAGCGACAGCAGGGTCCTGGCCCGGCGCGAGTCTGAGGCTCACCTTCGCTCGCGCCGTGGGAACGAGAGCGTTGATCGCCTGGTCGACAGAGGGTGCGTCGATCGCGAGCACCGATACGGCGGGCATCGTCCAGAGCCGGGACGTCAGACTCCCCTGGGCGATCATCTCGAGGGAATCGACCGCACCGGTTTGCGACCGGAATTCGGTCTCGGTGAGGTCGAGAGGGTCGGCGTCGTCCGATGAGACGAGCCCTTGGATCGCTACGGTGCCGTCGTCGTCGTGCAGCGTCGCGAGCACTCGACTGAGGACCGTCAACGCATCGGGCATGGGTCCACCGAACTCACCGCTGTGGAGGGCGCGATCAGCCGTTCTCACCTCGATGATGCAGTCGACGAGACCCCTCAAGGAGGTCGTGAGGGCGGGCACGCCCACCTTCCAATTGCCGGAGTCGCCAATGACGATCACGTCCGCCGTGAACAGCTCCTTGTGCGCGTCGAGGAAGTCCTCGAGGTGCAACGACCCGATCTCCTCTTCACCCTCGATGATGACCTTCACTCCCACAGGGGGAGTGCCTCCATGGGCAAGCATCGCCCCGACGTGCATCAGCACGCCCGACTTGTCATCGGCGATACCACGTGCGTACACACGGCCGTTGTGCTCCATCGGTTCGAACGGTGGCGAACTCCACCCTTCACCTGCAGGCTGCACGTCGTGATGTGCGTACAGGAGGACCGTCGGTGCGCCTTCTGGCGCGGGGTAGCTTGCGTACACCGCCGGGTGGGCACCGCGAAGCTCGAGGATGCGCACCTCCGGGAAACCGATCTTCCGCAGGAGGTTCCCGACATATTCGGCGGACTCGCGAACGCCTTCCGGGTCGAATCCGGCAGCGCTCACCGACGGGATGGCCGCCAAGTGCTCCAACTCGCTGCGGATGGTTTCGAAGTGGGAATCGACTGCTTCCTTGAGATGCTCGTGTGCCATGCGCAAGAGGTTAGGTGACCGATCCGGAAACCAGAATCGGCACTCGAAGCTCGGCTTCAGTCACACCACCGTGGTGGCCGATCATCTCGTCGACCGTTCCGGCAGGCACCAGCGCGTACCCTTCGTGGGCGAAGAGCAATCCATCGGGAAGACGCGCCGCGAACTCTCCATGGAAAGGC
>Ga0307426_1000085_pt1 | contig 55037 bp, 59 predicted proteins | sample SalMarWE160340MG_FD_202165 | JGI IMG/M metagenome (GOLD analysis project Ga0307426, IMG submission 202165) | Salt marsh sediment microbial communities from the Plum Island Ecosystem LTER, Massachusetts, United States - WE1603-40 | ecosystem: Environmental > Aquatic > Marine > Intertidal zone >... | reverse complement strand
ATTGCCCGGCGATGTTGATGACCCGCTCCGCCACCTTTCTGCCTTCGGTAACCGATTTGACCCGGTTGACCACCAGCTTCAATCCCAATTCGAGGTTGTCGATCTCCGTTGCAATGATCTTCACGATACCGTAGGCGTCGGTGATGGCCGTAGGCTCCGGAGTAGTTACGATAATGGCGTCATCCGAGGCGGCCACAAAGGTCAACACATTGTTGGAGACCCCCGCGCTGGTATCGATGATAATGATATCGGCGTTGGACAATTCGTGGAGCTCCTCTATGAAGACCTTTCTCTCTTCTTCGGTGAGATTCGCGATCTTCGAGAAACCGCTGGCGCCGGCTACGATCTGAATCCCGTACGGGGTATCCAGAATGATGTCGCGCATCTTCTTCTGCTGACGGATCAAATGGTAGAGATTGTACCGGGGAATTACGCCCAGAACGACATTCACGTTCGCCAGGCCAAGATCCGCATCCAGGACGATTACCTTCTTCCCCATCCCGGCATAGGCAAGTGCCAGGTTGATGGCGATGTTGGTTTTACCGACACCTCCCTTACCGCTGGACACGGAAATGATGCGTGAGGCTTTTTGTCGTGAGCTGCCCACGGTTTGGGATGATGTGTTTTTGTTACGCATAATCTCTCGTAGTTTCTCCGCCTGATCAGCCACTGTCAACTCCAATACACGTCACTTATTTTCGCCCGCTCGCCAAAGCGCTTTTCCAGCCGCTCACGGTTGATGTGAAATCCATCCAGGTTCATGAGCAACCGCAGCACCGACGCCTGCTCAATATCCTGAGGAACCGACTGCCCGTCGGCAATATAAGATATAGGTTTGCGAGAAGCGGCCAGCACACTGAGGATATTCCCTATTCGCAAGGTTTCGTCGAGTTTTGTAAGAATCACCGCTCTGTACTTGAACGGCTCGAATGTCTTCAATATCTCCTCCACATCCGATGCCTTGGTCGTAGCACTGATAGCCAGGTGAATAACGCTCTGCGTTCCCGCGGCATCCAGAACATCCTTCATCTCCGCCAATTTCGCCAGGTCCCGGGGACTGCGCCCGATCGTATCGACCAGAATCAATGCGGTGCCGTCGGCCATTGCCAGGAAGCTCTTGAACTCCCCGGCACTTTCGACGCAAGACACCGGTATACGCATGATCTCGGCGTAGGTCTCAATCTGCCGCAGAGCCGCGATCCGGTAGTTGTCGATCGTTACGATCCGCACTTTCGGCGAGGCGGAGCTCGCCCCCCCAACCCCGAAAACGGCAGCCAGCTTGGCGATGGTCGTGGTTTTTCCGACGCCTGTGGGCCCAACCACTATGAACACCTTTGTGCGCTCTCCATTCGCTTCCGGGATTTTAATGGGCGCACAGATGTGAATCTGCTCGCCGATCCAATCCAGGACCTGGGTTTGCAGAACCGGGAAATTATCCAGATCCTCCAGGGAAAACTCTTTGCGGATCCGGGTGAGAATGTCCTCTGTGAAAGCCGGGGTGAACTCATTGCCCCGCAGAATACTCTCGATCCTCGCCAATCCGGGGGGCTTCTCGCCCGCCTTATCCCCGTTCTCCTTGTTCAGATGAGCCTTCAGGACTTCGATCTCCCTGAGGATCAGCTGCAGCGACTGCTCCCTGCGGGCATCCGCCACTATCCGTTGCCTTGATTCCTCCATGGCCGCCGCGGAGGGCGGGGATTTCTGCTTTCTACCCACGTAGCCGGTGATCTCCACCGCCTCCCGGGCGAACAGCCCGAGCATTCCGCCACGACGTACGCTCTTATGGGTCAGGATACGTGCATCCTGGCCGTATTGCCGCCTCATTTGTTCCAGAGCCTCTCTGGGCGTCGGTGCCTCGATCGTGAAGTACTGCATGTCCTTTTCGATCATTCTTCGATCCTTATCTCACCGAGGGTTTCAATTTTCACATCCGTAGCGATCTCCGGCACGGACAGAACGACCAGATGAGGTATCTCCCTCATCGTCGAGCCCTTTACCAGCGGGCGGGCGCTTTCAGAGCAGAGGATCAACGGTAGATGCCCCTGCTCCTGGACGGTCCGGACCATATTGGTCATGGCGGTGATCCACTTCCTGTGCAGCTCCGGTGCCAGGGCCGCGGTGGGACCCGAGGCGGTGTCCACCCTTGCCTCGATGATCCGCTGTTCCAGGCTCGGCTCGAGTGTCAAAACGTGGATCGTTTTTGTGTCTCCGCTGTAGTGCAGGCAGATCTGTCTGCCCAGGGCTTGTCTGACCTTCTCGATCAGGAAGGCCGTATCCTTGCTCACCGTCCCGTAATCCGCCATGGTCTCCAAAATGGCCACGATGTTGCGGATGGAAACCTGCTCACGGAGCAACCCCTGCAGAATCTTCTGAATCTCCCCTACGGCGAAGGTCTTTCCGACCTCCTCCACCACGGTGGGATAGTCGTTTTTCAGGGTGTCGAGGATCGACTGAACCTCCTGGCGGCCGAGGATCTCACCGGCATGGGCCTTGATGATCTCGGTAAGGTGGGTGGCGATGATCGAAGGCGGGTCCACGACCGTGTAGCCCAGGCGCTCGGCCTTTTCCCGTTCCGTCTCCGCTATCCAGGTAGCGGGCAGTCCAAAGGCGGGATCCTTGGTTGATTCTCCCTCGAGCTCCTCCTTGATTCCCCCCGGATTTATGGCCAGGTAGTTGCCCATCTTGATGACTCCGCGCCCCACCTCCACGCCTTTGATCTTGAAGCAGTACTCTGAAGGTTCCAGGCGCATATTGTCGATGATTCGAATTCTCGGTACCACCAGGCCCAAATCCAAAGCCGCTTCCCGGCGGATGCGGGTAATCCTGTCCAGCAGCTCCGCTCCCTTGTCCTTGTCCACCAACGGTATCAATCCATAGCCGATCTCGAGGGAAAGAGGATCCAGAGGTACGACGGGGGAGATCTCCACCGGCGCAACCTTGGCTCTGGCCTCCGCCTGCTCGACCCTCTCCCGCTCCACGGCCGCCTGCTTCCTCCGCCGCAGGGTCAATCCCAGACCGGCCAGCATTCCGCCCAGGGGGAAGAGCACGTACCAGGGAAATCCGGGCAGGAAGGCGAGCACCCCGAGGAAGCCGGCCGCTATCAGGTATGGCCGGGACTGGAAGGAGAACTGCTTGGTGACATCAATACCGAAGGACTCCTCCGACACCGCCCGGGTTACAATGACCCCGGTGGAGGTGGAGATGAGCAGAGCGGGCAGCTGCGTGACCAGACCGTCACCGATGGTCAGGGACACATAGGTATCCAGGGCGACTGAAAAGGGTTCGCCGTGGATCGTCATCCCTACGATCATCCCGCCGATTATGTTGATAAGGGTGATGAGGATCCCGACCTTGACGTTGCCGGCCACGAACTTGGAAGCACCGTCCATGGCCCCGTAGAAATCCGCCTCCCGCTGCAGATCGGCCTTCTTACGGGTAGCTTCCTCCTCCGTTATCAGCCCGGAGTTGTACTCCGCCTCGATGGCCATCTGCTTGCCGGGAAGAGCATCCAAGGTAAAACGAGCCGCAACTTCGGCTACGCGGGTGGAGCCCTTGGTGATGACTATGAATTGAACGGCTATAATGATCACGAAGATAATAAACCCGATGACGTAGCCCTCCAGCCCGTGGGCGCCGACCACGAAGGTCCCGAAGGCACGGACCAGCTTGCCCTGGAAGTGACTGCCCTGGGAAAGGATCAGCCGTGTGGAGGAGACATTGAGGGCCAGCCCGAAGACCGTGGCGATAAGCAGCAGAGTGGGAAAGACGCTGAACTCGAGGGCGTGCCGGGTATAGAGCACGATCAAGATGGTAAGCAGGCTCAAGACGATGTTTATCGTCATCAGCGTGTCGAGGACAAAGGCGGGAAGGGGGATGATCAGCATAATCACTACGGCGATGACGCCGATCGCTACGAAGACATCGCTCCTGCGTCCCCCGGTAACTGTTTGGACTCCTCTTACGTCCGCCATTCGCTCACCTCGATCGCGCACTCATCACGGAGGGTGGCGTCTTCGCCATCGCTCGAATTTCCTTGGTTGTGCATGCTTTTTTTCATGCTGATACCTCGCGGCCAGCCATCTTGTACACCTCGGCCAGGATGATCGCCATCACTTCGTAGTATTTCTCCGGGATCGCGTCCCCGATCTCCACCTCCTGATAGAGGGTGCGGGCCAGCGGTTTGTTCTCGACCAGGGGCACGTCATTTTCCCTGGCGATCTCCCGGATCTTCAAGGCGATGGCATCCACTCCCTTGGCCGTGATCGTGGGTGCTTCCATAAACAGCCTGTCGTATTCGATCGCCACGGAGTAGTGCGTCGGGTTGGTAATGACCACGTCCGCCTTGGGTACCGCGCGCATCATGTTGCGGGTCAACAAGTCCCGCATCCGCTCCCGCAGACGACTCTTTATCAGCGGATCCCCCTCGTACATGCGCCGCTCTTCTTTGAGTTCCTGACGGGACATTTTCAATGACTCCCGATGTTGGCGCCGTTGGAACATATAGTCGGGTATCGACAGCACCAGCATTGCCAGGGTCGCTTCCACGATGATCCGGAAGGCGATCGTGACAACCAGGCGGAAGGAGGTCATGTGATGCATATCTACCAGGTTGATCAGCTTGGGAAGCTGAGATCGTATGTTGAGAAAGGCGATCACGAAGATCACCGTCACCTTGAGCAGGGTTTTTCCGAGATTGAAGGCCGCCTCCCCGGAGAACAGAGCTCGCCTGAAAAAACGGCCGAAGCGGGGCACGAGCCTGTCCAGGTCCGGAGTGATCGGTTTGGCCGAAAAGAGAAACCCCACCTGCACGACGTTGCCCAGAAAAGCGGCCAAAAAGGCGACCACGAGAACCGGCAGTGTGAGCCTGAAGAAATAGCTGTAGAACGCCGGCATCAGTCCGCCATCTGAAGTGATGTCAAGCTCCGTGGAGTGCTGGAGGAAGAAGCGCAGCATGGACAGAACGTTCCTCAGGAAGGATGAGGAGATCAAGCCGAGGGTGGCGATGCCAAAGAGGATAACCAGGGAAGAGCTCAGCTCGACGCTCTTGGCGACCTTGCCCTCCTCCCGGGCTTTGCGCAGCTTGTGCTCTGTGGGTTCTTCGGTTCGGCCCTCATCCTCGGCCGCAAACCATTGAAGATGAACGTCGAAGGGTGTGGTTTCGCGAAAAAGCGGAGGAATTAACGGCCAACCGTGGGTACAGTACAAGTTCGTGGCGTCCTCGCCTTCGCGGAGCGTGGCGTCCTCGCCTTCGCGGAGCGTGGCGTCCTCGCCTTCGCGGAGCGTGGCGTCCTCGCCTTCGCGGAGCGTGGCGTCCTCGCCAGGGCTCAAGATCGCAGGCAGCCGTTCGGTCATACCACTATCCCCCCGCTCCCTTGAGGCTCATTATGATCGTGCCCAGCTGTTCGAATCCGCCCTCCAGCAGGCGGCTGAAAGCGCCGATGAGAAATGGCATTGCCGCGGCAATCACAAACAAAGCGGTGCCGATGGCGATGGGAAAGCCCATCATCAGTAGGTTCATCTGGGGGGCGGCCTTGGCCAGCAGCCCCATTGTCACCGAGACGAGAAGTAGAGTACCCAGGATCGGAAAGGAAATGGTGAGGGAGTTGACGAACAGATCCCCCAGACTGCGAAGGAACAAGGGGAACAGGTGCGCCCGGCCGGCAACCAGGTCGACGGCCCGGATCGACTTGAAGGATCCGTACACCCCGACCAAGAGCAGCTTCTGGGCACCTGAAATCACCAGGAAGGTGAACATTCCGGCGATGTTGAGAAACTGTCCCATGAGGGGGATCTGAATTTGGGCAAGAGGGTCGAAGACCTGGGAGGCGCCGAAACCCATCTGCAGGGAGAAGAACTGACCGGCAACCTGAAATACCGCGAAGATGATGTTCAGGAAAAACCCCAGGATGATGCCGATCATGGCCTCACCCACGACTACAAGAAAGTAGTCCACAGCAGTTTCGGGCAGCAAATAGCCCTGGTCAGCAACCCACGGATAGATCGCCACAGATACGAACAGGGCGAATCCCAGTTTTGCGGTCTGCGGAAAGGCCTGAGAGGAGAACAGGGGTGCGACCTGGATCAGGGCGGTCACCCGCACAAGTATTATAAGAAATACCCGAAAGTTCGCCACCAGGGTTCCGATCATCTGCCTATCCGCCCAACTCCGGGATTCTACCGAACAATCTCAGAGTGAATTGAACCATGGACACGATGATCCACGGCCCGAACAGGATCAGCGCTCCCAGAATTGCCGCGATTTTCGGCACGAAGGTCAGGGTCTGCTCCTGGATGGACGTGGTCGCCTGAAAGATGGAGATGATCAGCCCGACCAGCAGCCCCACCAGCAGCAAAGGCGCGGCGATCATCAAGGCCTGAAGGGCCCCACCGCGGATCAGGTTGACGGCAAATCCTATAGACACTTTTCCCCTCCTTCTTCTATTATCGGAAACTCTGCACGACCTGAAGGGTCAATAGGTTCCATCCATCCACCAGCACGAACAAGATGAGCTTGAAGGGGAGGGAGATCATCACCGGTGGAAGCATGATCATGCCCATCGACATCAAGGTGGAGGCCACCACGATATCGATGATGATGAAGGGTATGAACAGTAATATCCCGATCTTGAAGGCCACCGTCAGTTCGTGCAGAACGAAGGCGGGAATCAGAACCTCCGTGGGCACGTCGGCCAGCGTGTTCGGTTTGGGCAGGTCCCGCATGCGCATGAACAGACGTATGTTCTCCGGATCCTTCTGCATCTGCCTGTACATGAACAGGCGCAGCGGGCTTTCCGCATTCCGGTACATCCTTTCGATTCCGATCTCTCCCTCGGCAAAGGGCTTGAAGGATTCGTTGTAGATCGTGCTCAGGGTGGGCCACATGATGAACAGAGACAGGAACAGGGCCAATCCCATGAGGATCTGGGTCGGGGGCACCTGCTGCAGCGAAAGAGCCCGCTTTACGAAATCGAATACGATCGCTATCCGGAGGAAGGAGGTCATGAGAATGAGTATCGAGGGAGCCAACGTGAGCACCGCCAGAAGGAGCAGCAGCTGGATAGAGAGCACGACCTCCTGATTGCTCTGAGCCTCCCGCACGTTGAGGTCGACGTAGGGGAAGGGCGCCCCCGGTGCGGCGGGGCGAAGGCCCGTGTCCTGGGGAAAGACAGAGCCTGGCACGAGCAACAGTGCCAGTATGAATAGCAGTAGAGTCTTTTTTATCATGTCCCCTCCCAGTTTTGTTATGCTCTCGCTAAAGCTTCTCCAAACGTTGTCTCTGCTGTTTCATGAAGTCGATAGTCGCCCCGACTGAGGATTCCTTCTGCTTGCCTGATCTGAGAATGGACTGAAAGAATTGAGCGAATCCCTGGGAAGCGCGGTTCTGCATCTGTGAGCGTTCCAGAGTGATCGAATCCAGGGTTTCCCGATCTCGAATTTCAGATATCAGGGAGATGCTACCTTCGGCGGACCCCACCAGAAAAACCTGTTTCCCCATCTCCACCAGATGCAAGGCGCGGTTTCCGGATAGGTTTCGAGTGCCCAGGAGCCGGATCAGATCGTTCTGGGGAAGTTGACGGCGAATACCCCGCTTGAGAATCCAGAAGATCAGGTAGATCGCCCCGACCACGGCGGCCAGGATCAAAACCATGCGCAGGAAATCCCAGGAGGAAACCAGCGGGCCTGCCTGCACCTCCCCGGTTTCACTTGCTTCCGTCTGTTCCCCGGTGTCCAGGATCAGCAGCGATTCTTCGGCCGGACGCCCGGTATAGGGATTATCCGCCTGTTCCTGGGCCTGCAGGGCGGAAAGCGGCACCAGGAGAAGCATAAAAAGACACAGAAGGATGTATTTTGTGGATTTCACGTTCCCCTCCCAAGAAACTCGAAAAGAACATCGCAATCGAAGAGTTGCGGTATCTTCGCCCCTTATTCTATGCTAGAATTACAATTAAGTCAAATCACTCATCCTCTGCATCGGCGAGACTATTTCGGTCACCCGGACGCCGAAGTTCTCGTCGATTACCACGACCTCTCCTTTGGCGATCAGTTTGTGGTTGACCAGGATGTCCACGGGTTCTCCGGCAAGCTTGTCCAACTCGATGATCGTACCTTCCCCTATCCCCAATATCTCCCGAATCAACTTGCGGGTCCGGCCCAGCTCTACGGTCAGCTCCATGTAGACATCCATGAGCAAGCCGATGTTTCCCTGTTCCCCCGGTGCACCAGCGCCCTGGAGATTGGCAAATTGCACCGGCTGAACGTTCGGCGGCGCCTGGCCGGAACCGATTCCCAGTCCCTGTGGAGCCCCGAAGGCCTGCCCGAATGTCTGGGCTATACCAGCCTGGGCTCCGGTGCCCTGGGACGCACCGCCACCGGAACCGCCGGCCGCTGCACCGAAAGCTGCGGCTGCAGCCGCCGGGGCGGCCTCTGCGGCACCTGCTCCGGTTGCGTTAATAATCTCTTTGGCCAGGGACAGCGAGTACAACTCAATCAGTTTCGCCGGATTTTCCCCCTCGATCATCAAGGGGTATTCCAGTTTGACAACCAGCTCGCCCTGGGGAAGGCGCACCTTTTCCTTGGTCACACTCTGGAAGTCCGGTGGAGCATTCTGAACTGTCTTCCCGCTCTGATTGCCGATCTCCGTGGCCACCGGCCCACTGATCTGAGAGAGGGCTTCGGCCACCGCCGAGAGGGCCGCGTCGTCCAGCTCCACGCCGCCCTGGCCCATCATCAGCCCTGCGACTGCCTGAGCCGTGTCCGAATCCACCAGATAGGAGTGTTCCCCCGGAAGTGCATCGGTAAAATCGATCTTCACGTCCACGACTTCATCCGGCAGCTGATCGATTATCTCCTCTGCCATCACGAGGTCGAGAGTCGGCCTTTCCAGATTGACGTTCTTGCGGGTCAGAATGGACAGGTTCGAGGCTTGAGAGTCGATTACACCCGCCAACAGGGTTACAAAACGGCCCTTCTCATCCTCCGAGAGCGGTTCGCTTCCGCCCCCGAAACCGGTATCGATCTCCAGACTCTCGGTTTCCTGCAGCAATGCGTCTATTTCGTCTTGGGACAATGATCCGTCGCTCATACCTCTTCCTCCCCACTGGTAGTAAGTTCCTCAAAATCCGTCTGGTCGATATCTTCCAGCTTTTTAATCACCTGCACAGCCATCTTGTTTCCCAAAACACCGGGACGGCAGAGGAACTTCCTACGTTCGCTGATCCGCACCGTCATCGGATCGTTTACTCTGACCGAGTCCAGCCGAATAATATCCCCCACGCGCAGGGCCAGCACATCACGAACTTTGATATCCATGGCGCCGATCTCGGCCATCAAGGTGACGGTTACCGAAGCCAGGCGATCCCGCAGTATATTCAAATTCTCGGTTGTCGTGCCCCGACGTGTCGAGGCGTACCAGTATTGAGCCGATAGCTTGGAGATAATCGGCTCTATAGTAAGATAGGGGATGCAGAGGTTCATCATTCCCTCCACCTCCCCGACTTTGGTTTCCAGGGTGATCAGGATGACCATTTCCGAGGGCGGTACGATCTGGGCGAACTGAGGGTTGGTTTCGATCCCTCCCAGACGGGGACGAAGGTCGATCACCGTGCTCCAGCTCTCCCGGAGGTTCCCCAGAACCCGAACAATGATCCCCTCCATGACCGCCTGCTCGATATCCGTCAGATCCCTGGAGAACTTGGCGCCCTCCCCCTGGCCTCCGAAGAGCCTGTCGATAACCGAAAAGGTGATGGCCGGATCGATCTCCAGGATCGCCGATCCTTTGAGGGGATCCATATCGATCACCGCCAGGGTCGTGGGATTGGGGATCGAACGGATAAACTCCTCATAGGTGAGCTGGTCGACCGAGGCCACATGGACGTGCACCAGGCTGCGCAGCTGGGCCGACATCGAGGTCGTGGTGAGGCGGGCGAATGTCTCGTGCATGATCGAAACCGTGCGGATCTGATCTTTGGAAAACTTGTCAGGCCGTTTGAAGTCATAGATCTTGATTTTCCGCTGATCCCGGGGCTGGTGGATCTCTTCGGTGGAGATCTCACCGGCTGAGATTGCGGAGAGAAGCTGGTCGATCTCGTCCTGGGACAGTACTTCCGCCATACAAAAACTCTCCTACTGAGTCACCACAAAATCCCTGAAGACTACCGCTTCGATCTGACCCTCCTTGAGAACGCGGTTGATCTGGCTGCGCAGATCTTCCTGGATCTGCCTGTAATTCTCCGGCCGCAGCTCTGCGCTTCTCTTGTTGCTCAAATATAACAGCACGATATTTCCGATTTCCCGCTTGCGGGCGGCGATCTCGATGGCCAGTTGCTGCTTGCCCGGTTCGTAGCCCAGGCTTATGCGCGCACTGAAGATAGCCGGAACTTCGTCGGCGGTCACCCCGCGGATCTCCTCCAGCGTATCGTCGTAGTTCAGGGGTTCCGGCCTGGCGCTGTACTCCGGAGAGATCTCCCTGAGATCGGAACCGGCACGTCCCCTGTTTACCAGGTTAAAGGTCACCACGGTGGTGGTAACGCCCAGGATTACGAAACCCAGGCCGATGGCCACCCATTTGAGTGCTCTTACGAGAATGGCGGGCAGAAATCCCGCTTTTCGCCCCGCAGGGGCTATCTCATCGGGACCCGCACCTACATCCTCTAAACTCAAACCCTCTTCATCGGACATGAACAGCTCCTACATCCAAATTTAGGGAAAATGCGCCGACAATTCAAACTCCCCGATATCACAGATGGCCTTCGCTCAGCAGCACGATATCCACCCGGCGGTTGTAGGCCCTACCTTCCCGGGTATCATTGGAAGCCAGGGGTACGGTATCCGCAAATCCCGCCACCTGACATTGCTGCTCGTTCACGCCGAAATCCACCAGGTAGTGAAGAACATTGACCGCCCTGTCGGCGGAAAGCTCCCAATTCGTCTCCCACTCTCCATTCGGATCCGTGGGGATGTTGTCCGTATGCCCCTCAATGCGGAACTTTCGTCCCCTCATCTCCGGAGAGCTCATCAGGGTCGCCACCTTCTGCAGCACCTGTCTGGACTCCTCGATGTTGATCTCCGCGCTGGCCGCCTCGAAAAACGAATCCGCCGCCAGGGAGATGATCAGGCCCCGCTCATCCTCCTTGATTCGCACCTTCTTGGTTTTCAGCTCCGGCTGGAACTGGGAGATCGCGGTCCGCCGCGCCTTGTCCAGCGCTTTCCCCGCCTCCCTGGAGGGCAATCTCATGATCGTATGGCCCAGCTCGGCCAGCTTGCCGACCTGGAGGGTGTTTCCGCCCCGAAGGGAACCCAAACCCTGGAATGCTGCCAGGATCATCCGCAGCTCCGCTCCGTCGATCTCCGCGGTCGTGAACATCAGTATGAAAAAGGTCAGAAGCAGGGTGGTCATATCCCCGTAGGTAACCATCCACTGGGGGGAACCCTCCTCGACCCTTTTCTTTCGTTTCTTCGGATTCACCATCGCCTTACGTCCTACTCCCTGACCGCTTCCTGGCGGACCGCCTCTCTGCGCAGCGGCGGCAGAAAGGCCAGAAGTTTCTCCTCCAGGATGCGGGGATTGTCTCCCGACTGGATGGAGAGAATCCCCTCGATCATGATCTCCTTCACCAGACCCTCTCCTTCGTCCCTGTCCTCCAGCTTGCGTTTCACCGGCAGGAAGACCAAATAGCCCAGGACCGCTCCGTAGAGAGTGGTGATCAAAGCCGTGGACATACCGATTCCGATTGCGGATTTATCCTCGATCTGAGCCAGCATCGTGATCAACCCGATCAGCGTGCCAATCATGCCGAACGCCGGAGCCAACTTGCTCCAATCGTCGAAGATACCGATACCGATGGCATGACGGGATTGAATCTGGTTCAGCTCATTGTAGAGGATGTTCTTGATGATGTCCGGATCCGTTCCGTCGACGACCAGCTGGATCCCCTTCCTCAAAAACTCGTCCTCCACCTCCTCCAGATCATCCTCCAATGCCAAAAGGCCCTCCCGGCGGGCCTTTTCCGAAAAAGTGACCAGCTGGCTGATAATCCGCTCCTCCTCGTAGACCGGAACGCGCAGGGTAAGGCGGAAGTAGCGCATAATACCCAGCACGCGGCTCAACGGATTGGCAACCATCAGGGCACAGAAAGATCCGATAATCGTGATAAAAATAGAGGATAAGCTGACAAAGCCCATCACAGATCCGCCGGTCCAAAAAATACCTGTAACCAGGGCGGCGAAGCCCACCAACAGACCGACTACCGTCGCTAGATCCACACGCTACTCCTCGTTTTTAAAAGCCCCTATGAGCTTTCGATAGCTCACGATTCGCTCGAAAATTTGCTCATACGGCTCGCGCACCACGAGCCGTTTTCCGCTGAGCATGACCAGAGTCGTATCTGGGTTGGACTCGATGTATTCGATCTGGTGGGGATTCACATGATAGGTCCTCCCGTCAAGTCTGGTCACCTCTATCATCTACTTCATCTAATTCCTTTACCGTTTCAATGTCAACAGTTCCTGGATCATCTGGTCGGTGGTGGTGATGGTCCGGGAGTTGGCCTGGAACCCTCTCTGGGTCACGATCATGTCGGTGAACTGCTCGGCAAGGTCCACGTTGCTCATCTCCAGGGCTCCGGCGATGATTTTGCCCTTTCCCGCGATTCCCGCCGCATCGATGCGGGCCGCACCGGAGTTGTTCGACACCTCGTAGGTATTTTCTCCGGCCTTCTCCAGGCCGCCGGGATTGGTGAAGGCGGCCAGGGCGACCTGCCCGATGGCCCGATTGGTGCCGTTGGAGTACACCCCGGTTATCACCCCGCTCTGGTCGATCTTGAAGCTCTCCAGATACCCCATGGGGTACCCGTTCTGAATGATCGCCTTGGTCGAGCTCTTCTCAGCAAACTGGGTCACGGCGCTTCGATAGCTGCCCACCTCCCCGAGGTTGAGGGTAAACAGCTGGCGGACCGCCGCCTCTCCGGGAGGAATCGTCGCTTCCGGCACGTCGAAGCCGACCTGAACCTGCAGCGTCCCTTCGGCGATGGTGTCACCCTGGGCGTCCAGCACGGCCGACAGAGAACCGAGGTTGTCGAAATCTATGAAGAAGAGGTTGTCCGCGTTGTTGGCCGCTCCGATTTCAACCAAAGTGTTCGTGGGGATCTCGGCATCCGGATCCACCAGCACCTCGGCCTGCCAGCGGTTGGCTATTCCCACCACCTTTGTGAAATTGACCTGAAGCTGATGTACGTTGCCGAAAGAGTCGTAGATATCGAAGGTGGTCGACCAGGTACCATCCAGAATCGTCTGGGGAGCCGCACCGGCGGGGATCTCCGTGGTGCGCTTGTCCAGATTGCAGGCCAGCTCCACCTCCGTGGTTGCGGCCGCCGGATCCTTGTCTCCCACTGGTATGATCAGGTCGTTGAGGTCGGCGGCTGTGTTGATCCTGGTGTTTCCATCAATCGTGATCGCCTGCCAGCCCTGGACCCGCAGTCCATTGGCCGGATCGACCAACAGGCCGTCCCTGTCGATCCCGAACGATCCGTCCCGGGTGTAGAACCGTTTCTCCCCATCCTGTAGGATGAAAAACCCTTCACCCTGGACGGCCAGATCCGTCATCACCCCGGTGGTCTGCAGCGACCCCTGGGTGTGGATCGTATCGATGGAGGCGATGACCATCCCCAGGCCGACCTGCTTGGGATTGACCCCGCCCACCTCATCGGTGGGTTTGGCCGCACCTGAGAGGGTTTGGGAGAGCATGTCCTGGAAATTTACCCGCCCCTTCTTAAAACCGGTCGTGTTGATGTTGGAGATGTTGTTACCCAGAACATCCATTCGTATCTGGTGGTTCTGGAGACCGGAAACTCCTGAATAAAGCGAACGCATCATGGCCTTCTCTCCTTAATCTTCCTTGACGCTCACGACTTGTGACACATCGTAGTATCGGCCCTGTACCAGTATTTGCGGAAACTCACTACCTGTGATTTCCTCAACCCTCCCAGATACTTTGCTGTCTCCGATGGCGATCTCAACGGTCTTGCCCAACAGCCCGATCGCCTGGCTCTTGGTCATAATCCCGAATACCTTGGCCAGCTCCGCACTCATGTTGGTCATCTGTTCCAGGGTGGAGAACTGGGCCATCTGAGCCACGAACTCCTTGTCCTCCAGCGGTGCTGTAGGATCCTGGTGGGTCAACTGGGTCAGGAGGATTTTCAGGAAATCATCCTTATCCAGGGCCTGACCCTGACCAGCCGACTCGGCGGGATTCAATCCCCTGTTGTAGTTCTCCACTTGTCTGCTCAGACTCGTCAGATCATCGGCGGAAAGTAACGATTGAATGTCCATAACCTCTTCCAGTTCCCTTATCCGGGCCTAAATGTCAGCTCTTAGCCAGGCGAATACGTGAACTTTTCGCTATGCGAACAAGTTCACCAGCTCATAATCGGGCTTCATGTCCAGGTACAGCGGAATGGCCTTGTCGAACTCTTCGGAGCCGCCCGCCAACCAGCCCGTCGGTTGGTTTTGGTCGTTTCCGCTCCAACTCCTGCGGTGCCCAACGGAGACCTCCAAGTTGGTCTGATAACCCTCCAGACGCAGGGCATTCTTAAGATTGTCCAGGCTGGATTCGACCAGTTCTTTGACACTATTATTGTCGACAACTATACGGCCCTCTAAACTGCTTTTACTCAAGGCGAGCCGGATGCGTATGCTGCCGAGGTTCTCCGGTTTCAGCACCAGACGTATCTCGCCGTTGCCGCCCTCTTTCAGGATAATGCCGGTTTGCTTGACAACCTCCGGAATAAAGCGCTGTTCGAAATTCGGCGTTGGCCTGGCCGGGGGCACGCCGGCCTCGAGGGTCGGTGTCTGCGCCCTGTCTTGGAAGGGAGCCCGGAACAGCACCGAGACATCCCTGTCCTGGGCTTCCGTGGCTCTTTCCATGGTGACGGTGAAGGAGTTCTTCAGCGGGCTCGGTTGTTCCCCGCTCTCCTTGGCCGCAGGCTGATCCTTCCTCAGATCCAGCACTACAACCACGGGCTTTTTCCCCACGTTCCGGGCTTCACCGATTTCCCGGTTCTTCTCACTCCCTCGGGCATCGGCCTCCGGGGTCTGCTGGACGAGCGGCCGTTTGCTCCCCACCGTAACGGCGATCGCATCGAGCACCTTCTGTTCACCGAGAAGCTCGGACAAATTAGCGAGAAGATCTACAAGCCTGCCCCGGCTAAGCTGCCGTTTCCCCTCTGCAGGCGCGGAATCGGAAGTCTGGAGAGCGAGCAGGTCAACCGTATCGATCCCGAGAGACTCGGCGAAACGGAGCAATTCTTTCGGGTTGATCTGCATCAGCACCCGGATCAGCTGTTGCTCATTCAAAACGCCCAGCAGCTCCTGAAGTTTCTTGGAGAAATCGGCCGGAACTTTTTTGCCCGGCTTCGTATCCGCCGCCTCCCCGTGAGTCCTGCCGAGCTGGGGATGCGGCGTCCCGTCCTTGCTCGCCTTTTGAGCTCTATCCAGACTCTTGGCAAACCCCTCGGTCCCCTGCTCCACCTTTCCGCCGGCTTTTTTTTCGCTGAAAAACTTAGCCGCAGGAGATGGTGAGGCTTCAACAGAGCCTTCGGTGGTCACAGGCTTTGGGGCAGTAAAATCCAATTGCAGCAAGGCATCAACTCCCGGTATTCCGCGACATCTTCCTCTGCAGCAGCGCAGCCCGCTCGGCGGGCATCAGGGACAGCCAGTAGGATACGAGGGAAAGCTCCCCAGTGGCTTGCGCCTGCTCTTCGGTCATACGAAAGATATCGATCACGTCCTGGTCTTCCATTTGCAGCAGTATCTTTACGGCGTTTTCCGGCGGCATCCCAACCAGGTAATCCGAGTTCTGCTGCAAGTTTACTCTTCTATTTTCGAATGCTTGCATACGCTGGTTAAACACTTTTTCCCGATCTTCGATCGTTGCTTCCCGCTCCTCCAACTGTTCGATCATCTGATTGATCTCCGCCTGGCTGGCCTCCAACTCCTGCTCCCAGGCGGACAGCTCTTCGGAACGAATGGCCAGCGCTTCCAGCTGCTTGGCCATTCGTTCCTTTTCCAGCAGCAACGGATCCTCGGCATCCACCACGGCCCTTTCCCCACGAATCAGCGTGAACACCGGCGCCAGCAACCCTTGGGCGTCCACGATTCCCAAGTAGTCAAACCACACCAGCCCGCCCAACACCAGAACCGCCACGAGGAGCAGGAGAATTACAACACGAAAACCTGCTCCAACCGAACTGTATTCCATCACGGCTCAATCCCCCCTCATCCGGCTCTTCCTGATAAACTGGCTGGAGCTCATATCATCCACGGCCTTGAACTCCTCCAGCTTGGCCTGGCTATAGTAATCGGCCTCCCTCTTGCTTTTAAGCTTTTCCAGCACCTTTTTATCCCGGGAGACCTCTTGATATCTCTGCTGCACCTCGCTGCGCTGTTCCATCTTCTCTTCCAGCTCCTCTTCCAACTTCCGTCGTTCCTGACCCAGCCGATTGATATAGTGTTCCTTGTAGGTCAGCACGGACAGATCCAGTTCACTGCCCCGCCGGCTGTCTATGTAGAACGCTCCCCGGGCAGCTTCGCCGGTCTCCATGATCTTTCGCTTCAGTCGGCTGCACAAACCCGAGGCGGCGGCCAAGCGGGCCAACCACTGCCGCTCCCGATACGAACGGATTTCAAGAAGTCGCTCGAGCCTGAAGTGAAACCGCTTCAATTCCCAACTCCTCCTCTGGGATCGGAATCCCGGCAATATCGCCCATTCGGGTGTAGCTTTCCTCCATAGGATGCTTCTCCTCGATAGCCTGGATCAGGAACTCATTGATCTCCGGCATCTTGGCGATGGCCTGATCGATCTCGGGATTCGATCCTTCCACGTAGGCGCCGACATTGATCAGATCTTCCGCCTCCCGGTAGGTCGCCAGCAGACGGCGCAACCTGCCGGCCGCCTTTTTGATGTTCGGTCCTGTTACCTTTTCGGCTAATCTGGATACCGACTGTAAGACATCCACGGCCGGGTAGTGGTTTCTTTGGGCCAGGTTGCGGGTCAGCACGATGTGTCCGTCCAGAATGCCCCGAACCGCATCGGAGATCGGTTCGTCCAGGTCATCCCCCTCTACCAGCACAGCGTAGAACCCGGTCACCGTTCCCTTGGGAGAGGTGCCGCAGCGCTCCAGCAGTTTCGGCAGCAGCGAGAACACCGAGGGGGTGAATCCCCGGTTTGCCGGAGGTTCGCCCACGGCCAGCCCGATCTCCCGTTGTGCCCGGGCGAAGCGGGTCACCGAATCGAAGAGCAGCATGACGTCTTTGCCCTGGTCGCGGAAGTACTCGGCGATGGCCGTGGCCACATAGGCGCCGCGGATGCGGGACAGGGGGGGTTTGTTCGAAGAGGCGACTACGACCACGGATCGTTCCAGACCCTCCGGCCCCAGGTCGTTCTCGATAAAATCCCTGACCTCCCGGCCCCGCTCACCGATCAGGGCGATGACGCTCACGTCCGCCGTGGTATTGCGGGCGACCATTCCCAGAAGGGTGGATTTGCCGATGCCGCTGCCGGAAAATATGCCTGCCCGCTGTCCTTTGCCCATCGTGACCAAAGCGTCGATGGAACGGATACCTGTTCCGACCTTCTGTTCGATCCGAGGCCTACGCAGCACGTCCGGCGGAGCCTGATGGATCGGATACCATATGGAGGAACCTATATCTCCTTTGCCGTCGATGGGCTTTCCCATGCCGTCCAGCACCCTCCCCAGCAGCTTTTCGGAGACGGGAATGGAGAGCTGCTCCCCCATTGCGATGACCTTGCAACCCACGGTGATGCCCTCCATCTCGTCGTAGGGCATGATCTGCACGATCCTGTCCCGCAAACCGACCACCTCGGCCCAGATGATCCGACGGCTGTCCGGAAGCACGATCTGGCACAACTCCCCTACCACCGCGCGGGGGCCCATGGCCTCCACGATCAGCCCCCCCTGGACCTTCTGCACCACCCCGGTGTACTTGATGGGATCGATTCTTTCTAAGGTATAGGCGTATTTGTCGAATAGTCCCACTTTTTCCCCTCCCTGAAAAATGGGTTTTTTTGTTGCCGGCTCCGCCGGCCTCTTGCACTCCGCGCCTCATGCACTCTCGTGCCTTTTGCGCTCCGTGCAGTCTCCTATTCTTCCCCTTTGGAGCGGATCGGCGCCAGCTCCACTATCTTCTCTTCGATCTCGTGCAGCTGCGAAGAGATCCGGGCGTCGATCTGACCGAAATCGGTCTCTATGATACATCCGCCCCGATCCACCGAGCTGTCCTCGAGAACGGTTACGGATTTGACGTTCTCCACCATCTTCATAAAGTCGTTGATATGCTCCGAGGTAAGCTCGACGTCGGCCAGGTTCACCCGGATTACCACATCCCCGCGACTCTTCAGCTTGCGCAGTGCCTGGACCACATTGTTAATTACCACGTTGCGCTGGTTTTCGGAGATTACCTTGATCACCTTCTTGGCAATCAGCAGAACCAGATTGATGACCTGGGTCTCCGACTCCTGTATGATCTCGTTTCTCTTGTCTATTGCACCAGAGATGATTTTCTGAAGCGTGTCTACAAGACGCTCCACCTCCCCCCGGCCCTCCTGGAAACCCTCTTCCCTTCCCGCGGCGTGCCCTTTGGCGAAGGCTTCCTTTTCTTCCTTCTCGACCTTTCCCTGGATTTCCGCCTCCAGCTCCTGTGCTTTCTTCCTGGCTTCCTCCACGATGCTCTTAGCTTCGTCCTCCGCCTCCTGGCGGATCTTCTGAGCCTGGTTGTTCTTACGTTTCACCTCGTCGAAGGCGGCCCGCTCCGCCTCTTTCCTGATCGACTCCGCCTCCGCTTGAGCCGCATCCACCAGGCGGGCTTTCTCCTCTTCCCAGCTCGTCTTGAACTCATCCGCCTCCCGCCGCAGATCTTCCACGGTAGGTCCGGTATACTCTTCCAAACTCTCGATCTCCTCGTAACTCTCTTCCGGTTCTACCTGAGGAGGTTTTATGAATACCTTGCGGGACTGATAGAGAATCTCATCCGCCCTGAAAACGTTCTTTGCCATATTTCCTCAGCTCCGGCGCCGATTAGCCATCCTTGGCTGCGCCGGCATTTCGACATCCATGTCTCAAACCACCAGTTCGTCCTCGCCAGCCCGGGCGACCACGATTTCTCCCTGCTCCTCGAGCTTGCGGATGATGGAGACGATCCGCTGCTGGGATTCCTCCACATCCTTCAGACGGATCGGTCCCATGTAGTCCATGTCCTCTTTCAACAGGGTGGCGGCCCGCTTGCTCATGTTGCGGAAAATCTTGTCCTGAACCTCCGAGTCCACCGCCTTCAGCGCCTTGGCCAATTCGGTGGTGTCCACTTCCCGCAGCACCTTCTGTATAGCCCGGTCGTCCAGAAGCACGATATCCTCGAACACGAACATCCGCTTCTTGATGTCTTCGGCCAGCTCCGGATCATCCTCCTCCAGCCGCTCAATAATCCCCTTCTCGGTAGAGCGGTCCACCAGGTTGAGGATTTCCACGATGCTCTCCACTCCGCCGGCGGCTGTGTAGTCCTCCGAAGACAGGGTGGACAGCTTTTTCTCCAGGACCCGTTCGACCTCCCGCAGGATTTCCGGGGAGGTCCTGTCCATGGTGGCGATCCTCTTGGCCACGTCGGACTGCACCTCGCTGGGCAGTGCCCCCAGGATCACCGATGCCTTGTTGGGCTCCAGGTAGGCCAGGATCAACGCGATGGTCTGGGGATGCTCCTGCTGGATGAAGTTGAGCAGGTGAGCCGGATCCGTTCTGCGGATGAAGTCGAAGGGACGCACCTGCAGGGAGCTGGTCAGGCGGTTGATGATGTCTACGGCCTTCTGACTGCCTACTGATTTTTCTAGCAGCTCCCGGGCGTACTCGATGCCGCCTGTGGAGATGAAGTCCTGAGCCATCATCAGCTCCTGGAACTCCATCAGCACCTGATCCCGGTCCGCCGAATCTATGGATTCGTTACGGGCGATTTCGAAGGTCAGCTGTTCGATCTCATCATCCCGCAGATGCTTGAAGATATCCGAGGCGATCTCATGTCCCAGGGTTATGATGAATATGGCGGCCTTCTGGCGCCCGGTAAGCGCTTTTTTCGGTCCGCCGTGGCTTCTGAGTTTCTTCGCCGGCGGCGGCGCCTGGGCCGTTGCGCTTGCTTCCCTCTTTGCCATCTCCTACTCCTCCAACAGCCAGGTACGGATCAGCTGAGCCACGTCTTCGGGATGCTCCCGAGCCATATTGATGGCGTTCTCCTGCATCTCCATCCTCGCCCGTTCTTCGACGGATAGTTCGACCTCGGCGCCCTCCTCCTCGGCTCTGCGCAGGGCCGCCTCACGCATAGCCTGATGCTGCCTCGCCAGCTCCTCTTCCCGCAGCCGTCGTCTGCGCTCCAGCTCCTTGGCGATCAGCCGGTAGAGGATGGCAGCGAAAATAATCGCCCCCAGGCCTATGACGACCGAAATGATCGTAGTGCGCAGCTGACGCTGACGGCGCAACTCCTCATCCTCGGTCGCGAATTGGCCAGTCCTGTCGAAGGAAATATGCTCGACGGTGACCGAGTCACCCCGATCCCGATCGTAACCCACCGCATCCTTGATCAGGGCCTCGGCTTTGCGCAGATCCTCCTCGCCCACCGGAGTGTACTCCCGCATGATGCTGCCGTCGGGATTCACCTCCACCTGACCATCTACATTGTATACCCTGCGCCATACTCCATCAATAGCAACGCCCGTGGTGATCCTCTCTATGCTCCACGGGCTCCTCTCCTCATAGGTGCTCTTCTTGTTCACCACTTCGTTTTGAATCAGTGAGGATTGGTCGTACTTGCCCACCAGGTTCGACAGATCCTTGTAGGCCGGAGGGGTCTGCCCCTCCTGACCCGGCGGGCCCTCCGGATTGAATCCAGTGCCCTCGAAATGCTCCTCCGTTATCTCTTTGGACAGGGTTATGGAGGGAACCACCTCGCTTTCGTTGTAGGGCGTGCGGGGGTTGTCCTCCTTCATAGTGACGGGAAAATGCTCCTCCGTGTTCACGGTCTGCTTGCTCATGTCCAGAGCTATATCCAGTTTCACGATCTCCACCCTGTCGAAACTAAAGATCGTTCGCAGGGCGGCCAGTATTTCCGTCTTGTACTGCTGCTCCAGCTCTTTCTTGGTACGAAGCTCCCGACGGGCGATCTCGATCCTGTCCACATCCTCCAGGCCCGTGAAATCGTTCAGCTGCAGACCGTTTTGATCTGTGATTACTATGTTTTCATCCTTAAGACCGGCCACGGCAAACTTGATGATCCGCACGATCCCCTCGATCTTCTTGCGGTTTTCGGTGATGTCGGAACCCGGTTTCGGCGTGATGATCACCGAAGCGCTGACCGGATTCTGGTCCTCCTGGAAAAGCTCGCTCTTGGGCACCACCAGGGTTACGCTGGCCGCGTCCACGTCATCTAGTGCCAGGATGTGCTGCTCCAGGTTCTTGGTGAGGGCGCGCTGCAGGTTGACGTCCCGTTCGAAGTCGGTCAGGGTCCAGCGTTCCACATCGAAGATGGCCCAGGGATCCGTCCTTGGAGGGATCAGATCCTCCCGGATCAGGATTGCCCGCATCCGGCGAGCCGTGGTCTCATCCTCCACGTAGATCATGTTCTCGGGGCTTACCTTGTAGGTCACCCCCTCCTCATCCAGGACCGTAACGATGCGGGCCAGGTTGTTCTCATCCGTGATCGGGGTGCCGATCAGGGTTACCATGGTCGGAGCGGAACTGAACACCGCGATCAGAACGACCGCCAGAACCGCCACACCCACGATGGAAAACAGGATGATCTTCTGGGTAAGGCTCCACTTACTCCAAAGAGTCTTTATCTGATTGATTAGCTGTCTTAGCCACTCGTTCATTCTCCCCTCCCAAGGAACTGAAACTTCCGCTTTGCAATCGCCTGGATTGCTTACTACCAGACCGGCGGGACGATCCCAAAGACCGGCGTCAAACCATAGGCCAGAGGCTTATCTACGCGCCTCAGCGCGTGTTGATGACCTCCTGATAGGCCCGGATCGCCCTGTCCATGATCGCCTTGGTCATCGAAAGGGCCAGGTTGGCCTCGGCAATGGCCACGGTCACATCGTGGATATCCACCGAATCCGGATCGGTGAGCATCGCCTCGGTCAGATCCATGGTCGTGTTCTGGAGATCATTGACGTTGTTCAGGGCGTCGAAGAACAACTTCCCGAAGCCGGATTCGGGGCTCGATGCTGCAGCGGGTCCCGCTGCCCCACCGCTCATCCCCGCCGCCACCGAACCGGGAAGGTGGCGGGGATCACTTCGCTGAAGCTCGATGAGGTGTCCCTGAACCGACAGAGGTGACAGTAGATCCATCAATTACCTCCCGATCTCCAGAGCCTTGAGGAACATGCTCTTGCTGCCGTTCATGATGGCCACGTTCGCTTCGTAGGCCCTCGATGCGGAGATCATATCCACCATTTCATTCACGACGTTGACGTTCGGATACTCTACGTATCCCTGTCTCGGTCCGGATTGAATGGCATCGGGGTGAGTCGGATCATACACCAGCCTCACCTCGGAATCGTAGTCCTTCTCCACGTTTACCACCCGTACCCCCCTGCCGATCTGTTCCTTCAGAAAGGTCGGCAGGAAGGGGCTTCGCCAGTAGGGTTGGGAAACCCGGGGTCGGAAAATCACCCGACTGCGGCGAAACGGTCCGCCCTCGGTCGTACGGGTTGTATTCACGTTGGCGATGTTGTTGGCGATCACATCCAAACGAGTGCGCTGAGCCGTCAGCCCGCTAGCTGCGGTGTTGATCGTTGTAAACAGACCCATCTAATCCTCCAGCCTCTGCATAACTCTAAAATCCTAGCGAAGCACCAGGTTCACCCGGCTGAACTCGCTGGAGATTGCCTGCGCCATGGTTTGATAGAGCAGCTGGTTCTCCAGAGCCAGCATGCCCTCTTCCTCGATATCCACGTTGTTACCGTTGTTCTTGGCCGTGCTCAGGTAGTCCAGTACCAGACGCGGCCGGACCGTCCTGTAGTCGATCGGCTGGTAAAAGGGGATGTGCCGGCTGTCGCTGACGAACTGCCGCGGCGGCCTTACCTTCTCGGAGTCCAAAGCCCGTTTCAGGGCGGACTCGAAGTTCAGCACGGTCCTCTTGAAGTTCGGCGTCTCCGCATTGGCGATATTGTTGGCGATCACGTTTCGCCGCAGCACGGAAACATCCAATCCCCGTTTCAGCAGATCGACGGTCTTGTCAAAACGTCCTGTAAACATCTCTTCCTGCCCCTCCTCTCCTTATAGTTTCGGCCTTATCCCAGGCCTTGATTAGAGGATGAAGCGGCTCAAATCCTGGTCTTCCACGATATCTTTCAATCTCTCATCCACGTAGTTCTCCGTAATGGTTACGGTCTGTCCCTGGATGTCGGTGGCCGTGAAGTTGACCTCTTCCAGCAGAGCTTCCATGATCGTATGCAACCTGCGGGCGCCGATATTCTCCGTCCGGGAGTTCACGTCACTGGCGATCTCGGCGATGCGCTTTATCGCCTGATCGTCGAACTGAAGCTCCACGCTTTCAGTACGCAGTAGTTCCTCGTACTGCTTGATCAGGGCGTTGCGGGGCTGGGTGAGGATCTTGATGAAATCCTCACTGGTTAGAGCCTGCAGCTCGACCCGCAGGGGAAAGCGGCCTTGAAGCTCCGGGATCAGATCCGAGGGCTTGCTCATATGGAACGCTCCCGCCGCGATAAAGAGGATATGGGAGGTGTCGATCATCCCGTAACGGGTGTGCACCTTGGATCCCTCTACGATCGGCAGGATATCCCTCTGTACCCCTTCCCGGGACACGTCCACCCCGCTGACGTTCTGCCGTGAGGCTATTTTATCCAGCTCATCGATGAACACGATCCCCATCTGTTCGGCCCGCTTGATCGCCTGTTCAGTGACCCGTTCCATGTCGATCAGTTTGTCCATCTCTTCAGCCAGGAGGATGTCCCGGGCCCGGGCCACGGTGGACTTCTTGCGTTTTTTGCGGCCGCCGAAGATGTTTCCCAGGTTGCCGATATTCACATCCAGCTCCTCCAGGCTGGTCCCGGAAAAGATCTCTATAGCCGGAAACTGGTTGCTGGTGACGTTCACCTCTACTGTCTTGTCCTCCAGTTCCCCGGCGCGGAGTTTCTCCCTGAACTTCTCCCGCGTGCTGGATGCGGCCGGTTGCGCGGGGCTGGGAGACGCTTCGGTCCGGGGGACGGCCGGCTCAACCCGCAGCGGCTGTGCTCCCCCGCCTCGAGGCGCTGCCGGGGATTTACCTATCCCCGGCAGCAGAAGGTCGAGCAGGGCTTCCTCTGACCGCTTTTCGGCCTCCTCCCGCACCTTTTCCTGCAGCTCCGTTTTCACCATGGACACGGACACGCTGACCAGATCACGGATCATGGACTCCACGTCCCGCCCGACGTAGCCCACCTCCGTATACTTGGTGGCCTCCACCTTGACGAAGGGTGCTCCGCAGAGCCGGCTGAGCCGGCGGGCGATCTCGGTTTTTCCCACCCCCGTCGGTCCGATCATGATGATGTTCTTCGGGGCGACTTCGTCCCGCATCTCTTCGGAAAGCCTCTGCCGGCGGGTTCGGTTGCGCAGGGCGATGGCCACCGATTTTTTGGCCTTGTTCTGTCCCACGATATATTTATCCAACTCTTCCACAATCTGCTTGGGGGTGAGCGAGTCCAGATCAATCTTCATTCCAATTCCTCTACGATGAGTTCCGAGTTCGTATAGATACAGATTTCCGAGGCGATCCTCAAGGATCGCTCCACCACCTCCCGGGCCGAACAGGACTGGGACTGCAGGAAAGCCCGGGCTGCCGCGTAGGCAAAGCTGCCACCGGAACCGATGGCGATCACATCCTCCTCCGGATCCACTACATCCCCGGTTCCGGAGATGAGCAGCATGTGCTTGCGGTCCGCAACCAGGAGCATCGCCTCCAGACGGCGCAGAACCCGGTCGGTTCGCCAATCCTTGGCCAGCTCCACCGCAGCCCGGCGGAGATCCCCCCCGTACTCCTTGATCTTGGCTTCGAAGCGTTCGAAGAGTGTGAAGGCGTCCGCCGTGGTCCCTGCGAATCCCACCACGATCTTCCCGTCGTAGATCTTGCGGATCTTCCGCGCATTGGCCTTCATGATGATGTTGCCGAAAGTAACCTGGCCGTCTCCGCCCATGGCCAACTTGCCGTCCTTACGAACCGAGAGAATCGTAGTGCCGTGGATTTTTTTCATTCTCCATCCTCCCGGTGCTTTGGGTCATTCCCGGCTTCCGGCCCGGCTTTTGGTCGGGTCGTGTCGCGGTGCAGGGCGGCCGACCGCGCATGGGGATGGGCGGAGCCGTACACCGCCCGCAGACGCTCCATATCCAGGTGGGTGTACACCTGGGTCGTGGACAGACTGGCATGTCCCAGAAGTTCCTGAACGATCCGGATGTCCGCCCCCTTTCTCAGGATATGGGTGGCGAAACTGTGGCGGAAGGTGTGGGGAGTGGCCGGTTTGTCCAGAGGCGAGCGCGCGAGCAGACCGTCGATGATGGTCTGGATTCCCCGAACCGACAGTCGCTGTCCCCGCCGGTTGATCAGCAGGGCTCTCCGGCCCTCGGCGTCACCGGTCTTTAATGCCTTTCGCCGCAACAGGTATTCCCGCAGTCGCCTGAAAGCGGCCCGGCCGATGAATACCAGACGCTCCTTGTTGCCTTTTCCCAGAACCCGAAGGGTGGACCCCTTGAGGTCCAGATTCGTAAGGTTGGCCGAAGCCAGCTCCGACACCCGGCAACCGGTGGAATACAGCAGCTCGAGGATCAGCAGGTCCCGCAGCTCCCAGAGGTCCTGCGGCTCCCCGGCTGCGAGCAGCCGATCGATCTCCTCCTCGAAGAGGAAGGCCGGCAGCTTGCCGTCGATCTTGAGGCTCTTGATCGAGGCGAAGGGATTCCCCGCCTCTACACCGACCCTTTCGAGGAAACGGTAGTAGCCGCGAACAGCCGAGAGCACCCGATTGATCGAGCGGGAGGACAGATCCCTTTCGGACAGGTAGCCGACGAAGGACCTGGCGTTGGCCGCATCCATCTGCTCCGGGGTCAAACCCCGGTCCTCCAGGAATGCCAAGTACAGCTCCAGATCTCGGCTATAGGCGCCGAGGGTGTTGGCTGAGAGGTGACGCACGTGGGTCAGATACTGGAGGTAGCGCTCAAGCACTCTTGTCCTCCGAGGCATGGGTATGCAGGTAATCACACTCCGGATTGATGCAGGCTTTGTACGCGCCCCTCTGCTTGTCCTCCTTGGCCACCAGGAACTGACCGCAGTGGGGGCAGGTCGACCCGGTCGGCTTGTCGTAGGTCACGAAGTCGCAGTCCGGATAGTTCGTACAGCCGTAAAACTCCCGCCCTCTTCCCTTCAGGCCCCGGCGGGCCACGATCTTGCCGTCGCAACCCGGGCGCGGACAATCGGCCAGGGGTACCGGCTTGGTGTTCCGGCACTCCGGGAATCCCGTGCAGGCTATAAAGAAACCGTAGCGTCCCAGTTTCTTCACCATGGGCCGGCCGCACTTCTCGCAAATCAGGTCGGTTGGTTCATCCAAAACACCCTTGATGGACTCCAGGGTTTCCATGACGTGATCCACCTGGGGTTTGAACTCGCGGTAGAACTCCTCCACCACGTTCGCCCAGCTCTCCTTCCCGCCCTCGATATCGTCCAGACGCTTTTCCATCTCCGCCGTGAAGTTTTCATTCACCAGCTCGGAAAAATTCTCCGTCAGCAGGTTGTTTATGATTCGGCCCAACTGGGTGGCGACCAGCTGCCGGTTCCTGCGGACCACGTAGTAGCGGTCCAGCAGCACGGAAATGATGGGTGCATAGGTCGACGGTCGGCCGATATCCCTCTCCTCCAGGGTTTTGATGATCGTCGCATCCGTGTAGCGCGACGGTCCGGAGGTGAAATGCTGCTCCGGATGGAAACGAAACGCCTCTAGCCTGTCCCCGACCTCCAGGCGGGGCAGGGCCTTCCTGGCGCTCTTTGGCGCCAGCACGCGCAACACCTTCTGATACCCCCGCTCGACAATGGCGGTCGAACTGGCCCGGAACGTCGCCTCCCCCGCCCGAATATCCACGGTGATCGTGGAGCTGCGTCCGGGCTTCATTTGAGAGGACACGAAACGCTCCCAGATCAAAGAGTAGAGTTTGAACTGTTCCGCGGAGAGGGATGATTTGACATCCCCCGGGGTGTTGGCGACGTATGTGGGTCGGATGGCCTCGTGGGCATCCTGCGATCTGGCACCGGAGCTGTAGACATTGGCTTTTTCGGGCAGCTCCTCCGGGTAATTCTTTGCCAGGAATTCCCTCACCTCCCCCAGAGCCACCGGAGAAATGCGGGTGGAGTCCGTGCGCATGTAGGTGATCAGGCCCACCCGGCCGGAACCGATGTCGATCCCCTCGTACAACCCTTGAGCTATCCGCATTGTTTTCCGGGAAGTGAAACCCAATCTGTTGGCCGCCTCCTGCTGAAGCTTCGAAGTGGTGTAGGGAGCCCGCGGCCGGAGCGTTTTTTGCGTCTCCTTCACCTCGCCGACCCGGAACTCCTCCCCCTGGAGCTCCGCCACGATCTTTAAGCAGTCGCCCTGGGTCTTGAGATCGAACTTTTCGCCCCGGTACTCGGTGAACGACGCCTGGAAGACACTCTTGCCCTTGCGCAGCTCTACGTCCAAACTCCAGTACTCTTCCGGCACAAAGGATTCGATTTCCTGCTCCCGCTCGCAGATCAGCCGCAGCGCCACCGACTGAACCCGACCCGCCGAAAGACCGTTCTTTACCTTTTTCCACAGGATCGGGGAGAGGTGGTAACCGACCAGTCTGTCCAGGATCCGCCGCGCCTTCTGAGCCTCCACCTTGGCCTCATCGATCTCCCTGGCCTGGGTCACCGCCTCCCGGATGACCTGGGGGGTGATCTCGTTAAAAACGATGCGCTTGATGGGCAGATCCGGCTTAGCTTTGCGGATTGCGTTCTTGAGGTGATAGGAGATCGCCTCCCCTTCCCGATCATTGTCGGAGGCCAGGAGCACCTCTGCGGATTTGACCGCCGCTTTCTGCAGCCCCTTCAGGATCTTGGCCTTTCCCCGGATCGTGATGTACTCCGGCTGGAAACCGTTTCCCACGTCGATGGCCAGGCGGGATTTGGGCAGGTCGACCAGGTGTCCCATCGATGCTTCCACCGAATAGCCCGATCCCAGATACTTCTCTATGGTTCTGGCTTTAGCCGGGGATTCTACGATAATCAGGATCCCTTTGTTGTTATTTCCCATGCATGTCTCTCTCAAAAACTCTGCCGCTTCGGCAGACGATACGCCCCGCCAGCTCCTCCTCCAGAGCCCTGGCCAGCTGCTTGCCGGTGTCCGGGCAGCAGCTCATCTGCACGGCCTGTTGTTTCCTGTCCCCACTGCGCCGTACCCATCCCCAGTCGCCGAGTATGTCCGCCGCATCGTCGATGACCGCCGCTCCCTGCTCGGCCAATCGTCGCGATCCCGCACCCCGCTCACCGACAATACCCACCCGGTGGACCGCCAGCTCCCGGCCCTGCTCCAGAGCGTAGTCGGCGGTTATCAGTGCCCCGGAACGTAGAGGCGCCTGCACCACAACCGTGGTTCGAGCCAGGCCGCTGATTATCCGGTTCCGGGCGGGAAAGTTGCGGGCCAGCGGGGGATCTCCGGGAGGATACTCGCTGAGCAGGACGCCGCCGGCGGCAAGCAGGCTTCGACCCACCTTTGCACTTGACCCGGGAAAGAGGATATCCACTCCGTTCCCCAGAACGGCGATGCTCTTTCCCCCGGCATCGCTGCTTCCACGGTGGGCCTCCGCATCGATGCCCCGGGCCAGCCCCGAAACCGTCGTTAAACCCAAACCCGCCAGCTCGAAGGCCAGGGCGTAGGAAATCTCCCGGGCCTGCCCGGTTGGATGACGGGTACCTACTATCGCCACCAGAGGCTTGGACCAGTCAGGCAGCTTCCCGCGGTGGTACAGCAGCAACGGCGGATCGTAGATCTCCCTCAGTTGAGGCGGATAAGCTCTTGACCAGTAAAAAGTGCATTGGAACCGTCCCCGAGTCAAGCCTTTTCGATCCCTCTCCGCCGCATCCAGATACCACTGCGCCGGCAGGCCGGGATCGTCGAAGCGGCGCTTCAGGATCCGCTCCATATCTCCCCGAGATAGGTCGACAAACTGATCCGTCCCCGGGCAGAGAGCCATCACCCGGAACTTTTCCAGGGGCCGCAGGAAGGGAACCCGGTTTACGGCCAGAGCCAACCGCTCACTGGGCGCCATACAGCTCCTCCTCCACCCGTTTTCTGCCGTTCAGGGCCTGTTCCCGTACCTGTTTTTCATCCGTGAGGGATTCGATCTCACGGTAAAGCTCGATAGCATTCTCCAGCTTGCCAAGGCTGTAGTACACCCTGGCCAGCAGGAAGCGTCCGTCGATCTCTTTGCTCTCCACCGTCAACAATCTCTCCAGCAGATCCTCAGCCTCTTCCGGGCGGTCCAGCTCGAAGACGTAGAGCACGCTCAACCCGTAGAGGGCGGCGGCATAACCCGGATCCAGAATAATGGCACGACGGTACAGCACTTCGGATCTGTCCAGCCAGCGCACCCGATCCTCACTGATCACCTGGGCCTTACCCATTCGAGCCGCACACACCGCGGAGTAGTAGAAAAGAATGGGATTCTCCGGCTGGATGGCGATGGCTTGCTCCAAGGCTTCGTAGGCCTCTCCATACATGGCGCCCCGCATATACTCCACGGCCAGCATCTTGTAGTATACTCCGAGCTGTCCGCTGGCATCGATTGTTCGCTCCACCTCACGGCGGTAACGCCGCACCTCCCGCTGGATCTCCTCCACCCTCTGCAGCGAAACCTCCCGGTCCGCCCCGCCCTCCATCTCTGCCAGCTGATCCACCATGGCATCTTCCCTGTCGACCCTGCTGCAGGCGCTCAGGGCGGCGACCAGGCAGACAAACAGCAGGCAGGTCAGGATCAGAGCGGCGACCTTGGAACCGACCTGAGCATTCATAACCGGGGTACCCGAGTCTCCAATTCCTCCAACACCCAAAATGTTCCTCACGATTCTATCCCCGCGGGTGAAATTGTCTGTGCTGCCGGTGCAGCTGACTCTCATCCACATGGGTGTAGATCTGGGTCGTTCCGATATCCGCATGACCCAGGAGTGTCTGCACCGCCCTCAGATCCGCCCCTCCCTGCAGCAGATGGGTGGCAAAGGAGTGCCGCAGGGTATGGATCTTTCCCTCCACGCCGGCCAGGGCCAGTGTTTCCTTGAAGCGTTTCCACATTCCCTTTCGGGACAGAGGCCTGCCGCTTCGATTAATGAACAAGGCCCGCTCCTTTTTGTCTTTCAGAAGAGCGGGCCGGGCTTCTTCCAGATAGCGCCGCATCCAGAACAGGGCTTGTTCCCCCATCGGAACCAGGCGTTCCTTCGATCCCTTGCCCACGACCCGCAGCATCTGCTCCCTCCGATAGATGCGGTCCAGGGTGAGGGAAACAGCCTCGGAGACTCTCAAGCCGCAGGAATAGATCAGCTCGAAGAGGAAGCGATCTCTGATCCCCGCCGGTGTTGCGGTGTCGATGGCTTCCAGGATCGCCTCTACCTGATCCAGGGTGTAGACCTCCGGGATCCGGCGGGAGCTGCGGGGCGACTCGAGATGAACACTCGGGTTGTTCGGGATCATCCGCTCCCGATGCGCAAAGGTGAAGAATGCCCGCAGGGCGCTCACCGCTTTGGCCGTGGTTTTCCGACTGATCCCCTGAAGCTGCCTGTGAATCAGATACTCGATCAGGTTGCCCACCGTGGCGCTCTCCAACTCCAGCTGTTCCTGCGCGCAGTAGGTCAGAAACAACCGAGCTTCCAGGGCGTATACGGCGATCGTAGAGGCCGAAAGACGCAGCTCGGCAGTCAGATAATCCGAGTAGATACGAAGCAGCTTCGACTGTTTATCCATCGGCTCCTACCAGCCTACCCGTCCCCCTGCTGCAGGTACTTCTTCTCCCTGAGAACCGTCGGGACGTTCAAATCCGCCTCTTTGGAGTTGCGGCCCACCAGAAAGTCCCCGGGGCCCTTGTTCAAGGAGGGAACGGCAGGGCCGGCTGTTGGTGCACCGGCAGCAGCCGCAGATACCCCCTTGCGCATCTTGATCCACTCGTCGTAGGAGATGATGTCTCCCTTTTGATCATCCTCCACTTCCTCTCTTTGCACGGGTTTGCGCTTTTGTTCGTTGAATCCGGTGGCGATCACAGTCACTCTGAGCTGCTCTTCCAGGGATGCATTGATGCTCGTCCCGGCAATAATCAGCGCCTCCTTGTCCGCACTGGCGGTGATGATCTTCAGCACCTCTTCGAACTCGCTCAGACACAGGTCGTTGCCGCCTGTAACGCTGACCAGGATCGCCCGGGCGCCTTCTATCTTGGCATCCTCCAGCAGGGGATTGTTGATGGCGTTGGTGGCGGCATCCACGGCGCGGTTATCCCCGCCGCCGATTCCGATACCCATCAGGGCATCCCCGTTGCCCTTCATCACGGTCTTGACGTCGGCAAAATCGATGTTGATCTCCCCGGGCTCAGTGATCAGATCAGAGATACCCTGTACACCCTGACGCAGAACGTCGTCGGCCATGAGAAAGGCCTCCCGGATTGGAGTTCGCCGTTCCACGATCTTCAACAGATACTGGTTCGGTATCACGATCAGGGTGTCCACTTCATCCCTGAGCCGGGCGATGCCCTCATCAGCCAGCTCCATCTTGCGGCGGCCTTCAAAATCGAAGGGTTTGGTCACCACCGCCACGCTCAAAGAGCCGAGTTCCCGGGAAATACGGGCAACGATCGGCGCCGCCCCGGTGCCGGTTCCTCCGCCCATGCCGGCGGTGATAAACACCATATCCGCCCCTTTCAGGGTCTCCCGCAGCTTATCCTCGTCCTCCAGGGCCGCCTTCTCCCCGATTTCGGGTATGCCCCCGGCGCCCAGTCCGCCGGTCAGCTTCGTGCCCAGGGCGAGTTTTGATTGAGCCTTGGCCATCTGCAATGCCTGGAGATCAGTGTTGGCGGCGATGAACTGGACGTTTTTCAGCCCGGTAGCGATCATACGGTTCACCGCATTGCTGCCGCCGCCGCCTACACCGATCACCTTGATCACAGTGAGGTTTCCCGAGAGCTCGTCAGTAAATTCTATATTCATGTTCCCCTCCCATGAAAGTTATCGTATCATGATGCCGCACTTCAGGCTTATCAATTCTAGAAAAACTCTTTGAACCAGTTCCTCATCCGGTCCCACACGCTGGTGAAGGTTTTTTCACTGGAGCTGGTGTCCATGTAATCCACATCCCGTCTGGAAGCACCGGCAAGCACCAGCCCCACACCGGTGGCATAGATGGGATTGTGGTACTCCTCCACCAGCCCGCCCACCTTGATCGGATAGCCGATCCGGGCGGGCAGATTGAAGATCTCCGTGGCCAGTTCCGCAGTCCCCGACAACAGGGATCCTCCGCCGGTGATGACTACCCCGCCGCCGAGGATATTGAGGTAGCCCTTTCTGTCGATCTGTTCCCGGATCATCCCCAGGATCTCCGCCATCCTCGGCTGGATGATCTCCACCAGCTCACTGCGCATGATTGTTTTGGGCGGGCGCCCTCCCACACCGGGGATGTGCACCTCTTCATCCTCCTGCACCAGCGGTGCGTAGCAGCACCCCGCCTCTTTTTTCACGTGTTCCGCGGAATCCAGGGGGGTCTTCAGCATGATCGACAGATCATTGGTAACCTGGTCGCCCCCTATGGAAAGCACCTCCGTGTGGTAGGGTGCACCCTCCAGATGCAGCAGCACATCCGTCGTCCCGCCGCCCAGATCGATCAACAGCACCCCCAGTTCTTTTTCATCCTGGTTGAGTACGGCCTTGGATGAGGCCAGAGGCTCCAGCACGATGTCGTTGACTTTGAAGCCGGCCCTGTTCACGCATCTGACGATGTTTTGGGCGGAGGTCACGGCTCCGGTGATGATATGCACCTCCGCCTCCAGGCGCACGCCGATCATGCCGATCGGGTTCTTGATCCCCCCCTGGTCATCCACGACGAACTCCTGGGGGATCACGTGCAGCACCTCTCTGTCCATGGGGATGACGATTGCCTTGGCCGCATCGATCACCCGATCCACATCCTCTCGGGTAATCTCCCGCCCCCGGCCCGTAACCGCGACCACCCCGCGGGAGTTGATGCCCTCGATATGGCCGCCGGCGATGCCGGTGTAGACGGACTCCACCTCCCGGCCGGACATCATCTCCGAGGCCTCGACAGCCGCGGCAATCGAGCGCACGGTGGTCTCGATGTTTATCACCACGCCTCGCCTCAAGCCCCGGGAGGGAGTGGTGCCCACGCCGATGATCTCCAGCTGGCCGCTGTCGCTGAAAGCGCCGATGATGACGCAGACTTTTGTCGTGCCGATATCCAGTCCGACGATCAGATCTTCCGAAGCCACAGCGTCACTCCTCCTCCACCCTATAAACAACTTCTCCGGTCCTCATATCCAGCTCCCTGACCCGGATCAGCAGTTCCTGTTTGGCCATCAGATCCAGGATTACCACCGCGTTGCGTAACACAGCCGGATCCAACCCCCCGGCAAGCCGCAGGCGCACGGGGAACTGGACCGGATACAGAAGAATCTCGAGATCTCCCGCCGCTCTCGGAATCAAGCGTAGTTCGGAAATCAGTCGAAACAACCCCGGATCCTCCTGCCGCAAACGATGGAGATCCTGCAGGATCGGTTGCACTTTTTCGGGAAGCTTCGTACCCACCTCGAGCTTCTTGAACTCTACCCCCGTGATCACCGGCAGATCCCACCGGCTCAAGGCGCTTCCGATCTCGAATACCACCCCCTGGTCGTCGATGACCATCGGAATGCTTCTTCCTTCCGGGGTCGTGAAGAAAATTATGGACAGGGGAATGCGTCCGTAGAGGGTAATATGCAGAGCATCGGGAAAGGTCTTCTCCACAGCCGCTTTCCGCACCATCGGCAGACGCTCAAGAGCATCCCCAATCAGCCTGGTGTCGATGTCGTAGTAGAAGGGGTTCTCCTCAGTGCCGGCAATCGACAGGATCTCCTCCCTGCTCAGGGGCAGATCGCTTCTGATAACGATGTTGCGCACGGTCAGTCGCGGGGCGATGATGAAATGAAATACCAACTCCCCGACCAGGAACAGAATCAGGCACATGACCAGAACCAGAAGAAAGCGGTTGAACAGCAACTCCCGCTTGCCTCCCCTGGGTTTCCCGTACTTATCGAAAATCAGTGCTTCCGACATCTCTCGCTAATCCCTCCATCCCGTCTCACGGCTCACGCCGGAATACTTCTGGGTCCCCTCCGCACCCTGGCGGGAAAGATTTATCAGTATGCCTCCCATTACGAGGGTCATCAACATGGAAGAACCACCGGAGGAAAACAGGGGCAGGGGGATGCCGGTCGCCGGAACAAGACCGATCGCCACAGCGATGTTGAGAAGAGCCTGGAGGGTAATCGTACTGGTGATTCCGAAGGCCAGGTAGCGGGTGAAGCTGTCCTTGCCTCTCAGAGCCAGTGAGTATCCCCGCCAGGCCAGGAGGGCGAACAGCAGGAGCACAAGCACGGCTCCCAGAAATCCGGCCTCTTCCCCGACCACGGCGTAGATGAAATCCGAGTGGGCTTCGGGGAGTCCTCCCAGTTTTTTAACTCCCCTGCCCAATCCCCTGCCCCAAAAACCGCCGCTGATGAAGGCGGTTTGAGCCGCAATCACCTGATAACCACTCCCGCTGGGATCGGCCAGCGGATTCAAAAAAGCCATCAGCCTGCGCACCCGATGGGCCTTGGTAAACAGAAGCATGCCCCCGACCGGCACGAAAAGCAGGCTCAAGAGAACGAAATAGATGATCCGCACCTGAGCGATGAGAAACATGGCCAGAGCGATCAACAGCAGAAAGAAGGCGGTCGAAAAATCGTTTTGAAGATAGACCAGGGTGACAAACAGTGAAACCACCAGCAGCGGCGGCAACAGCGAGTTGACCGGATCGTTGATGCGATCCGCCTTCTTGGCGAACAAAGCCGCCAGGTACAGCACGACGGAAAACTTTACCAGCTCCGAAGGTTCGAAGGATTGTCCGAACAGGAACAACCAGCGGCGGGCGCCCATGATCGGCTGACCGATGCCCGGTACGAAGGTGAGGAGCGTCAGGATCAACGCCGCCGCCACGACGAACGGTGTACCCTGGCGCAGAAAGGGAAGGGGCAGATGTGCAACGATCACCGCTGCTACGACACCCAGGACAACCCAGAGCAGCTGCCGTTTGAAAAAGTAGTAGGGGTCGGCAAACAGCCTCTCGGCGTAGTAGGCGGAGGCGGAGAAGAGAACGGACAAACCGATCCCGATCATGGCGATGAAAATGAGCAGCAGCAAGGCATCCCCGCGGGGTTTTCCGATTCGCTCCAAAACTCAGACTTCTCCTACTGAATCTTCAACGTGGACAGACTCAAGATCGCGAACAATCCCCCCAGGATCCAAAATCGTATCACCACCTTGGATTCGGACCAGCCAAGCAGCTCGAAATGGTGGTGGAGGGGAGCCATTTTGAACACCCGCTTTCGGGTCAATTTGAAGGAAACGACCTGGATAACTACCGAGAGAACCTCGATCACAAACACCCCGCCCACGACGAACAGCAGAATCTCCTTCTTGATGATCAGGGCGATCACGCCGACCACCCCACCCAGGGAGAGGCTGCCGGTGTCTCCCATCATGATTTCCGCGGGGTGGGCATTGAACCAGAGAAAGCCGACCGCCGCGCCTACCAGAGCCAGACTGTAAACACTGATCTCCCAGCTGCGCTGGATGAAGGGTATCTGAAGATAGGCGGCATAGTCGGCGCGTCCGGCCAGATAGGAGAGCACCCCGAAGGTGATGCCCACCATGATGACCAGACCGGTGGCCAGCCCGTCCAGGCCGTCGGTCAGATTGATGGCGTTGCTGAACCCCACCAGGAGCAGCACGGCGAAGGGGATGTACCAATAGGAGAGGTCCATGACGGGTGTCTTGACGAAGGGCACGTACAAGAGGGTGGTATGCTCATTCCTGAAGTTGAAGAGGAGCAGCACCACGGCCAGAGAGACGACCGTCTGCCCGGAGAACTTCAAACCCGCTCTCAAGCCCTTCTGCTTCTTCTTGAACACCTTCAGATAATCGTCCACGAAGCCGATCACCCCGAATCCCAAGGTCGCTCCCAGCAGGATCCAGGTGTAGTAGTTGTTCCAGTCCTGCCACAACACAACGGAAAGCAGGATGGCAGAGATGATCATGATCCCGCCCATCGTCGGGGTCCCGGCTTTTTGCAGGTGACGCTCAGGGACATCCACCCGGATCGACTCCCCGGTCTTCAGCTCCGAAAGCCTGCGGATCATCCACGGCCCGACAAGCAGGCAGAGCACCAGAGCGGTCAGGGCTGCGTAGGCTGCGCGAAAGGTTATGTATTGAAAAACATTGAAGACTGTGAAGTATTTCACCAGCGGATACAGCAGTTTCAGTACCATGGCTCACCCTTCGATTAATTCCGGCAGAAGTCTTTCCAGCTCGACGGCCCTGGATCCCTTGATCAGCAGCAGATCTCCGTCCCGCAGATACGAATGCAGGCTCGAACCCAGAGATTCGATATCCGTCATCCAGTACGCGGTACCTTTGAAGGCCATGTCCCTGGTTTCCAGATAGGCCTGCTCCATCTCCTCTCCGAAGAAAAACAGTGCCTGAAAATCGCAAAGGGCGGCCTGGCTGCCGATCCGTCGGTGGGCTTCCCCGCTCTGTTCTCCTAGCTCCTTCATCGCCCCGAGAACCCCGATCTTCCTGCCCGGCCAGGGCAGGGCGGAGAGAAAAGCAAACACCTGTCGGAAGGAATCGGGATTGGCATTGTAACAGTCCTGGATCACCGTCACTGGACCGCGGATGATCTGGGATCTCCCGAACATAGGGCGGACCGACTCCAGTCCCTCTTTTATTCTTTCTTTGCTAATTCCCAATTCTGCCGATACCGATATTGCGGCCAATGCGTTTTGAAGGTTGTGAGCCCCAAAAAGGGGGAAGCGGATCTGGAGCCCCTCCCAGTGGATCATGGTTCCATCCAGCCCCAGATCCTCACTTCCTTCAAAACCTCTGGTTTGCGTTGGTCCAAAGTGAACGACGGTACCCCGCAGGCCCGCCTTCAATAATTCCTCGAGGTCCTCCGATTCCCGGATAAAGGCTTTCTGGGTCCCGTCGAAATGTCCGAAGATCTTCTTCTTCTCCAGGGCGATGGCCTCCCGGGAGCCGAGCAATCCGATATGGGCCGTACCGATATTTGTGATCACGGCGATATCGGGGCGGTATATCTGCGCCAGGACATTCATCTCCCCGGCATGATTGATCCCCATCTCGAACACCGCCGTGCGATGCTCCGGTAGGACACAAAAGCAGGACAGGGGCAGACCGATTTCCGAGTTCAGATTTCCCTGACTGATCACCGTCGGCCTGTCCAGGGCAATGATCGTGCCCAGGATTTCTTTGGTGGTGGTCTTGCCGTTGCTCCCGGTCACCCCGATTCTCAAGACTTCAGGGAACTGCTCAAGGTGTGCCTCTGCCATATTCTGAAGACCAGCAAGGGTATCCTCCACCTGGATTACGCTGACCGACTGCCGACTGCGCAGCAGATTTTCCAGCTGCTCCCGCCGCTTGCCCCAGTGCGCAGCCGAAGACATTACCGCTGCCGCCCCCCGTTCCAATGCCTGGGCGATAAAATCATGACCGTCCACCCGTTGTCCGGGAAGAGCGACGAACAGGAATCCCTCCTCGACCTGACGGGAATCCACCACGACCCCGCGGATATCCCGGGTGCCTCTGACCGCCAGCCGACCACCGGCGAAGCGGTTGGCCTGTTCAGGGGACAGCCTGGTGCCTCCGACCACGGTATCAGTCAATCTCTTGAGCCCCCCAGTTCGATCTCGATGCGGTCCTCAACCCGTAGAGGCTTCAGTCCCAATGAGCCCTCGGCCAGCGACTTGATGCGCTCCGGGGAGCTCAGCACGGCCAGTGCCGCGATCACCTTCTTGTTCTTTTCCAACCAGTCCTTCTGCTCCTGTTCCAGTCCCTCGACCTCCCTCTCCAACTCCTGGTAGCGGAAACCCTGCCAGGTGTTGAGGAAAAACACGGAGAGGAATGCGAGGATCATGAGAATGAACAGAGGTGATCGAAGCCTCATGCAATTTTCTCCAAGACCCTGAGGCGCGCGCTCCGGGATGCGGGATTCTGACGAATCTCCGCCTCCGTTGTTGTGACCGGTTTACGAGTCAATATCCGTGCCTGCCTCCGGCCCCCACATTGACAGATCGGCGATTCCGGGGGACAGGTACAGGACTTATTGCGTTCCTGAAAGAAACGCTTCACAATACGATCCTCCAAAGAGTGAAAGCTGATGACCCCCATCCTGCCCCCTGTCGACAAACAGGTGAAGGCAGGCGGCAGGGCCGCCTCCAGCAGTTCCAGTTCCCGGTTCACGGCGATGCGCAGCGCCTGAAAGGTCCGCGTAGCCGGATGAATCCTTCCGTACCGATAGGAGGGGGGCACCGCCTTCCAGATGATCTGCGCCAGCGCTCGAGAATCCTCGATCGCCCCTCGTTCCCTCTCGGCCGTGATCGCAGCGCTGATCACGGAGGCGTATCGCTCCTCTCCAAAACGACGGATCAAATCCTTGAGTTCCTCCTCGGAGCTGGTGGCGATCAGCTCGGCAGCGGTGTTTCCTTTTTCGATATCGAGTCGCATATCCAGCGCTTCAGGCCGGCGAAAAGAAAAGCCTCTGCCGCTGGCTTGATAATGGAACATCGATACTCCCAGATCGAAAAATATCCGCTGTGGTGAACGATCCACCAGCTCCGTCACGGAACGAAAAAACTCGCCGTAATCCATCCGGAACAATCTGACCCGCCGGCCGAAACGATCCAGCCGCCGCCGGGCGCGCTCCATGACGCTTTGGTCCCTTTCGATTCCGAACAGGATGAGTCGAGGATTGCCGGAGAGAAAGGCTTCGGCGTGTCCGCCCTCGCCGAGAGTGGCATCGACAAACACCAGTTCCTCTTCCTGCCCGTTCAGCAGGGCCGTTACCTCCTCGAGAAGAACCGGTTTGTGGATGAACATGTTCCCCTCCCCACCGCTACAGAGCAATCTTGTTTCCTATCTCTTCGGCAGCCTCCTTGAACTTGCTCTCGTTTTGGTCGAGGTAGGCTAAATAGCTCTCCTCATCCCAGATTTCGATATAGCTCTGGATACCGAGAATAATGCATTCCTTCTTCAATGCCGCGAACTCCTTAAGAGTCGTGGGGATAATGATCCTTCCCGATCTGTCGATCTCGGTCTCCTGGGCCGGAGCGATGATCCGCCTCTGCATGAGCCGCGCCTTTTCCTGGAAAAGAGAGGTGGATCCAATCAGGCTCTGGGCGATTTTTTTCCATTCATCGTGGGGGAACAGCCACAGGCAGCGATCCACGCCACGGGTAAGCACGACCGAGTTGCCCGTGATGTCGGAACGTATCCGAGCGGGTATCATCAACCTGTTTTTTTCATCCAGGGAATAGCGATATTCTCCCGTCAACATACCCTATCCTACCACAGAGATGGTAATATCCCCCACTTTTTCCCACTTTTCAACTATAGTATCCCATCTCCTCCGATTGTCAACATACTTTTTTCCGTCCCGGCTAGATTTCTGACCGGGACCGTCCGTTCTACTATATATATGTTATGCAAATCGGCGAAATTGACTGAACGAAGAGAAATCTGTATCTTGAAATGAATCGAAGGGAGAAGAGATTTGTCTCTATACCGAGTTCATTTCAAGTGGAAGGAAAAAGAAGTACAGCTCACCGCCAAGAGCCTGGACCTGACCCATCCGTACTTCGTTTCGATAAAAGATCTCGTCTTTTCAGACAAGAAAAAACTGATTATTAATCCGGCGGAAGACGATATCATAAAGGCATTCGGCAGTTCAAAACACCTGATGATCCCTTTCCAGACGGTACTGCTGATCGAAGAGGTGGAGGAACGGGAAGGAGCGGTTCGCCGCTTCACCCTGGTCGATCAGGAAAACAATTCCGGCAGCGATCCGGAGGAATGGGAAGATCGGGAGATACCCAGTCTCGAGGATGAAAGGACCTGATGTTTAACCGAAAAGAGCTCTCGGAACAGGAAGTACGACTGCAAGTAAGCGGATCCCTGGACAGCGATGCCGCGGAGCAGTTTCAGAAAGAACTCAAGCGCCTAGCCGTCGGAAACCACAAGACCATCACCCTTGACCTCACCGAGGTACCTTCGATCAATTCCACCTGCATCGGAAAGATCCTGCTGCTGCGTAAGAGTTTGACGGAGCAGGACCGATCGATCCGCATCAGCGGCTGCAGCGATGCCCTGTACAACACCTTCCAGTTGATAGATCTCGACAAACGGATCAACATAGACCGCTGAGGACCACCTTCGGAGCCAGGCAGCAGCGATAATCGATCTTCCGAAAAAGATTGTTCCTGCGCTCCAGCCCGAGAAACCACTCCTGCTGGAGACTGCCGGTCATCAGGGATTCGTAGATGCGCGTGAAGTTGTGGATATGCTCCCTGGTGCGCTGTACCGCATAAGGGACGGTTGTTCCGGTTTTCATGATAAACGCCCAGTCCGAGGCTTCGGCCAGAAGCATCTCCCTCATGGCCTGCTCCAAAGCCCTCTTGCGCAACCCCTTCTCATTTGGAAAGCGCTCGGCCAGCTCGGACATGCGATTGGCCTGCTGATGCAGATGTCTGTAGATCCAGTCGTTGCTTCCTTCCAACCACACCTCCGCATAACCCTTGTTTCCCCAACTGGAGAAGCAGGGCTGGGCGATCTGCTGCTGAGGATACTCCTCCAGATACCGTCCCGGGGTGATCAGGCGAACAGCCTCAGACCCTGCGGCCATTGCTCTCAGCACCGCCTCCAGCCACTGGGGACCCTCGAACCACCAGTGACCGAACAGCTCTGCGTCGAAGGGGCAGACGATCAGGGGAGGCTGATCCATAAGGGTTGACAGACGCTCGCATTGGTCGATCCGTTGCAGGACAAAATGATCGGCGTGTTCGAGGAGTTTTTTCGCCGCCGCCTTGGGATTGTACAGGCGCTTCTCATCCCCCGGTCCGGTGATGGCGTGATACTTGATCCCCGTACTAACCCGGATTTCCCCATCCGGGAGGAAATCCTTGAGGTACTCCAGCGGCAGATCGTAGCCGATATCCCGATAGAAGTCCCTATAGACCGGATCACCCGGGTACCCGTCCCGGGAAGACCAAACTGAAGCCGCCGACTCGGGATCACGGCCGAAGGCGGCGACCATGTTTGGACAGTACAGAGGCGCATACACCCCGTAGCGGGGGCGCTCATCCGCATAGAGGATTCCGTGGGTTTCCACGAAGAAGTAGGGAAGGCGCTGCTGCTTCAGGTGCTCCTCCACCCCGGGGTAATACCCGCACTCGGGCAACCAGAAACCCTTTGGATAGCTGCCGAAGTTTCGAACGTGGGATTGGACGGCCACCTGCACCTGAGCCTTCACGGCCTGGGGAACCACCTGAAATACCGGCAGGAAGCAATGCGTGGCGGCGGAGCAGATCAGATCCACGACACCCGCCCGCTCCAGATGAACCAGAGCATTGACAAGATTACAGCTGTAGCGTTCCCTGAACAGCTGGCGGCAGTTGCGATAGCGCTCGAGATACATCTCAGCCAACCTGTTCAGCAGCGGTTCATCTTTTGTGCGGCGGATCTCGCGCCCGGCAAGCTCGATCATACGCTCCAGGAAGGCCAAATACCGATTCTGGAGCAGCTCATCCTGGAACATCTCCGCCAGCGTGGGGGAGATCGAAAGCGTTATTCGGTAGAAAACCCCTTCGGAGTGGAGACGCTCAAAAAGGCTCAGCAGAGGAATATAGGTTTCCGAGAGAGCCTCGAAGAACCAGTCCTCTTCGAGAAAACGGGGGTGCTCCGGATGCCTCACGTAGGGCAGGTGCCAGTGCAAGACCAGGGCCAAATATCCCACCGGCTACTCCCTGCCGACGGCAAGAATTCTCTGAGGGATCGCCCCGGAGCTGCTGATCCCAAAGTAGGAATCAAAATCGGGATGCAGGTCGAGAGCCTGGCCCCGGCTTTTCGAAAAGTCTTCCCGGGGCGTACGAATGGGGTTGGACCTGACCAGGCAGTTGTATCGTCCGTCGCTGATGATCCCCAACTCCAGGATATAGTCACAGTCCTGGTTGGGCAGGTAGATGTACCAGCTGGAATCCCCGAACTGGATCGGGATGTCGAAAGAGGGGTGCCTGGGGATTTGAGTTTCATGCACCCTCAGAATCAACTGGCGGCTCTCCCCTTTGTCGGGAAGCTTCTCCCGGGTTTTGTTGTCGAGTTCCCAGTAGGCGAAAGCCCAGTGGGGATCTCTCACCATGAAAACGATCTTCGTCTGGTTGTAGCGATCCGCTATCGGATAGATAGCCGTGTCCAGCCCTTCCTGGGATTCAGGATCGGTAATCTGATACTTACTGTCCTCTACCCGGATCGAAGGGCTGTTCTCCTGCTCCTTCTCCCTGGCACGCTCTTTGAGGTTTTCCAGGATGAACTCTACTAAGGTCGCTCGATCGGCAGCCCCGCCTTCTTCGTATCCCTCTTCACGGGCCAGGGCTACCAACTCCTCCAGTGGGATCGATTGGAGGCTCTCTTTGGTCATGCGGACCTCCATCAGCGTTTCAGGGCTCATCGTAAGATAGGGGAGAAAAAAAAGTCAACCCGTCTCGATATCCGGTGTCTCGATATCGGGCTTGCGAGCCAGCACCAGCACCACATCCCCGAAGCCCGCCCGCTTCGCCAAAAAATCAACGGGATGTTTCACTCCCGCCGGCACGCTTCCCTTGGCCAATCCGCCCCAGGTCACGGTTTGCAGGACCTGGTATCCCGTGGCTGCGAGCATCCTCCTCAGGGTTTTCTTTGAAAACAGAGTCAGATGATCCGCGATGGCCGAGCGCCATCTCTCACGGAACAACCTGGCCTGCAGACCGTCGATATTGGGGGTAACCACCACCACGTACCCGCCGGGAGCGAGGATCCTCCGAACCTCCAGGAAAAAAGCCTTGGGATCCGGTACATGCTCGATGAGATGAGAAAAGTGGACAACCGGGAAAGAGGAATCGGGAAATCCGGCTTGCTCGAGGGTACCGATGAAGATATCCAGCTTCCTCTTCCGTATCCCATGTTCCGCCGATTCCCGACAAAGCTCCACTCCCTGCACCTTCCATCCTCGTTCACGCATGTGCTCCAGCAGCATCCCGGTTGCGCAACCCACATCGAGAAATTTCCTGCTTTGATACGGAGCGGAGGTGCGCTGGAAAAAATGGATATCCCGGAGGCCCAGCTTCATCAGATGAAAGAAGTTCTCTTCGTTGCGCAGTTCGTATTCGAAGTAGTTCTGTCCGTAGCGGACCTTCAGATCATCGAACACCGGCTGGGGGTTCTGGAAGCACAGACCGCAATCGCTGCATCTGACGAAGGTATAGTCCCGGGACTCGAGAATCCTGCGACTGCGCCGTCCGCCGCAGATATTGCAGGGGATAATCCTGGAACGTTCCCGGCCGGGAATCGTCGAATAGGTTTTCACCCTCTACTCCAACACGGTCAGGGTGTACTCTTTGAAGCTTTCGTTACCGGCAAAGTCCGCGGCGAAGACAGTGAGGGTGGTTTCCCCGGGTACCAGATTGACCTCTCCCAGACGAAACAGCCAGGACGATTCGTAGACATCCGCAAATTCTCTCTCCGTGTTCATCAGAACGAGATTCCGTGAATCCTGAGCCGGCTGCGGCGCACTATACAGCGAATCGAAGGTAAACGAGGTAATCTCCCTCCCGTCCTGCGAGAGGAACACTTTGTAGGGGGCTAGTTTCCAGAGAAAGGTTACATCCTCACGGATATCATAGACCGTGGCAAAAAGCTGCCCTTCCCCCGGGCTCAGGCTCATCCCGTCCTCCAGACTGATGCGCTCCTGACCGCTCTGCAGATAGACCTCTTTGATCTCCGGAGCCTGCCCGTCGGCCAGGGGTGAGAGCAGCAGCAGGGGATTGATGATCGTCCCCATTTCCGTATCAATGATGGTCAGATGGAGATGGGTTCCGGAGGAGTAGCCGCTGGAGCCGACCGTACCCAAAGCCAAGCTGCGGTCGTAGTTCCTCCGACGCGGGTCAAGGCTCCCTTCAGCCAGGTGAGCGTAGAGGGACCGGATCCCGCCCTGGTGCTGCAGTACCAGGAAATTACCCAGACCTGTCGGCATGGAGGTATAATCCTCACCTTCCCGGTAAGAAAAAACCAGTTCCCCTGGGGATATCGGGTAAATCGGCTGCTCCCCTCCGCCCAGATCGATCCCGCCGTGAAAGTGATCGCCCCGGTGTTCGCCGAAGGTGGCGGTCAGTACGATCTGATCCACCGGCCACTCGAAGGCAGGCAGCAGACTTCCACCTATGCATATAAACAGAATGACGGCAAGGGACTTTCTCATCAACCCTCCAACAGATCGGCTCGAAGCAAAACGCCCTTTAGGCCCAGAACCAGGGAGTTCCCGAGAACCTTTACATACACCCGATCCGCGGCGATCTCCCGGGACAGCAATACCGAATCCAGTGGCCGAAAGACCAGCAGCTTCGATCCCCCTGCATCCAGCCGGAAAGCGGCGGCGCTGAACTCGGGACCCGAATCCATGGACTCCAATACACCGGCCGTGAGGAACCGCCCGCCGCTCTTTTTTCGCACGTCCAGCACACCCAGCCCCTCTTCGATTTCATAAAACAGGAATCGTGCGTCCGGACTGAAGCTCAAGCGCACCTCTCTGCGGAAATCCGAATCCAGGTTCTGGGAGTAATCGGGGACAAACTCCTCAGCCCGTCGCTGAACAACCGTCAACCTTTGAGGATCGATACCGGAGAAGAGGGCGATCTGATTCCGATCCTGCGAAACCGCCGTACCCAACAGAACCGGGATCCTGCTTCCATCAGGGGTGTGCTGATAAACCACATCCCCCTCGGCGTTCATCAGCAGCGCCCGTCCGTCCATCAACCCGAGAAGGCACAGCTGTCCGGCCAGAGCGATCGTGGTAACGGGAGTGGGAAAACTCATGGACCACAGAATCTCCCCTTCGCTGTCAATTCGCTTCACTCCGCTGCGGTCCGTATTGATCGAATACAGCACCTCGCCGCTCGATTCCAACAGGATATATCCGTAGCTCTTGATGCTGAACTGGAACTCCCCGCGGGGATTCATGAAAACGACGTGGTCGGGGACGCTGCCGTAGTTGACGAAGCCGATGTTCGATAAACTCAGGTTGAGCAGCCTCCGGCCCACATAGTACAGATTGCCCTGTAGATCCGCGTATCCGAAGCTGTCGGCGGCCCGAAAGTACCAGCTGGGGGCGTCGGCGCTTAAGGTGGCCGCGGTGTCGGCGGCAGCAGCGCCTGCGGCAAGCTCTTTGGCCCAGACCGGACGCACCAGGCTTTCCCTGCCTGCGGGGTGGGGAAAGAGCAGGAGGTAGAAGAACAGCAGGAGCGGAAGAAAGAGCCAGAACGCTCTTCCTCTTCTCCTGTTTGGAAAAAAACTGTCTGCCATAGACGGGTTATCGGAACTCGAATCACAATAGTATAATGCGGACAGTTGAAGTGTCAATGAACAGGAGGCACCGGAACGATGGCTGATATGTCCGAGCTTTTGGAACTGGCCCGCCGGGCGTCGGAGGCATCCTACTCACCCTATTCCCACTTTCGGGTGGGAGCCGCCCTGCTGTGCAAAGACGGTACGGTAATCACGGGAACAAACGTGGAGAACCGATCGTACGGGTTGACCAACTGCGCCGAACGTTCGGCGATTTTCAGCGCCATCTCGGCGGGCATCAATGAATTCCAGGCTATCGCGGTTTACACCCCCGACAGCGCGGCGGCCGTGGCACCCTGCGGTGCCTGCCGTCAGGTACTGAGTGAATTCGTCAAGGCGGATTTCCCGGTGACCTTCGCCGGAAGGGAACAGAGAGTAGACTCGACCCTGGGCGAGTTGTACCCCTTCGATTCCCTTCAGGATCTGAAAAACGGAAGTATCGGTTAACTGTCCGGCTTTTTCAGCCTCTCCATCTTTTGGGCCATCTCCTGCCTCTTCTGGTCGTCCTCCATTTTCGTCTTCCAGATCTCCATCTTCTTTTTTACGACTTCCGCTTCTTCGACCTCCCCGAGCAGGGTATAAAGACGTCTCATACCGGCCAGAAAGAGGATGGCTTTTTTGATGTCATCCAGACGCATTGTCAACAGCTCGTATTTTTCCCGGTAGCGATCCGCCGACTGTTGAAGCAGCTTCTTGACAAGCTGCACGTGAGCCAAGCGTTCCGAATAGCCTTCGATTCGGGGATCCAGCTGCATGATGAAGGTTTTCAGGTTGAGAAGATTTTTCGCTATGACGGCATAACGGCCCTGCAGCTCGACAAAGGACCACTTCCACTTCGAACCCGATCCGAAACCTTCGACAACCGAGTCTATGGCAAATCCGAGTTTGCAGAGAAAGCGATACTTGTTCCCGTCATCTAAACCTTCCAGACTTTCCACGCCCTGCTGATAGTCGGAAAAGGCGGCATCAATGTAGGGACTGACGATTTCTTCCATATATATAATACTCTTGTAGCAGGATTTCCGCCCATCGTTGAGAAAGCTGTCATTCTTGATCCCCAAAAGTGACAGGGACAGGGCATTCATCAGGTTGTAGTAGGACACGATGTTGAGATACCGATCGGCCAAGTCGAAGCGAATCGTGTTCACCTCCTTGAGAGCCTCGCTGTCCGGGAAATGATCAGCCCGGTACTGGCCGCTGTGCAGCCCCTGGGACTTGCTGGTTTTAGCGATCCAGTCTTCAAGTTCCTTGTTTCTATCGCTGATCTCATCGATGCGTTCTTTGTACTCTTTGACTCGTTCCGCGTATCTCTTCCTGGCTTCACTGCTGATCTTCTCCATTCGCTCATCCGCCTTTTTCTACACACCGTACTTCTGAAGCAGCTCCCCCGCATGCTTCAGCGATGTATCCCCGGTTTTATCCCCGGCGAGCATCCTGGCGATCTCTTGCTGTCGCTCGTCACCCGTAACAGGACTCACCCGGGTAACCGTTCTGCCCGCCTGGGTAACCTTCTCCACTTTGATATGATTATCGGCCTGCACGGCGATGGTCGCAAGATGGGTGATGCACAACACCTGTTTGCGCCGGGCCAGCCGTTTGAGCCGTTCGCCAACGGCGATAGCTACCTCCCCCCCTATTCCGGCATCCACCTCGTCGAAGATCAGACTGGTAATCCGATCCGACTCGGCCAGTACGGATTTTATGGCCAGCATGATCCGGGAAAGCTCCCCCCCGGAGGCGATCTGGGCGAGTCTCTTGTACGGCTCGCCCGGATTGGGAGAGATCAGAAACTCCACCTTGTCCTTGCCCGTGTTGGAATACAGGACCCTCCCGCCATCGTTGGTACGATCCTCGATCTGAACCGAAAAGCGAACCTTGGGCATTCCCAGCTGAATCAGCTCCTCAACGATCTTCCCCTGCAGACCGGTTGAGGCTTGCTTCCGCAGGTTGGTGATGTCCCCCGCCCGCGCCCTGAGTTCCTTCTCCAAAGCGGATATCTCACCTTCGAGTTTCTTCTGCGTAGCGTCGCTGTTCTGGATGCCCTCCAGCTGTTTTTGGCTGTCCTCCCGATAGGCCAGTACCGATTCGATCGATCCGCCGTACTTCTTTTCGAGACGCTTGATCAGGTCCAGACGTTCCTCTATCTGTTCCAGCCGGGAGGGATCGAAATCGATGGATCCTTTATAGCGCCCGAGGTTCTCCACGAAATCTTCAAGCTCGAAGAAGGCGTTTTCCAGCTGCCGGCTGGACTGGTTCATGCTGGAGTCGATCTTCATGACCTCGGCCAGGGATCCCCGGGCTTGCCGAAGATTAGCAAGCGCCCCTCCCCTACTCTCCGCCGTGACGCTGTAGACCTCTTCTATCAGGTGGATCAGCTTTTCATGGTTGGCAAGCAGGTTCTGCTCGCTCCGCAGCCGTTCCTCCTCCCCGACCTTCAGTTTGGCTTCCTCGATCTCCTGGATCGCGAACTCCAGCAGCTCGACACTGCGAACCCGTTCTTGCTGCTCCGCGATCAGGGCGGCGTGCTCCTCCCGCAGCTTGACCAGCCTGTTATACAGGGCAGAAAACTCCGTGACCTCCGAAGTGATGCCGCCGTAGTGATCGAGGAGCCTCCTGTGATTCTCCGGGCTCAACAACGACTGGTGTTCGTGCTGACCATGCAGATCGAACAGCATTCCGGTGAGCTCTCTTAGGGCGGTAAGGGTAAGGGGTGCCGATTGTACGAAGATAGTGCTCTTGCCGTTTTTCTTGACGACCCGGCGGATAATGATCGTCTCATTCTCCGCTGCGATTCCCTGCTCCTGCAGCCAGGCCTGCACATCGGGATTGTCTTCCAGCTTGATGATCCCCGACACATCGATCTCCGAAGCTCCCGAGCGAATCGCCTCCATTTCCGCTTTCAACCCCAATACCAGGCCGAGGGCTCCGATCATGATGGACTTGCCGGCACCTGTTTCCCCGGTAAGGATGTTCAATCCCCGGGAGAAGCGAACTTGCAGCCGATCAATAAGGGCGTAATCCTTTACGATCAGTTCCTCAAGCATTGGGTTCTCCCGCCCAATTGAGCTTGCTCCTCAGCACCTCGTAGAAATTCCGCTTGTCGGACTGGATGATGAGTGTGTGTTTCGCGGATTTGGAAAAAACAACCCGATCCTGCGGCTCGAGTTTGCAGATCTCCTGGCCGTCGATCACCAGCAAGATCTCCGTGCGTTGGATCGCCTCTACCTCCAGGATACAGGTTTCTTCTGCCGGTATGACGATCGGCCGGTTGGAGAGCGTAAAGGGACAGATCGGATTGAGGATAAAGGCTTCCATCTCAGGGTGCAGAATCGGGCCGCCCGCTGACATGGAATAGGCAGTCGAACCCGTCGGTGTGGCCACGATCAGTCCGTCGGCCCGATAGCGCGCCACGTAGGTGTTCGACAGATGAACGCCCAGGGCGATAATACGGGCGAAATCCCCGGCTCGGACAACCGCGTCGTTCAAGCCGCTGAAGCTCTGCAGTGCATTATCTCCCCTTCGCAGCTCGGCGTCGAACATCACGCGCCTGCTCACGCCAAGACGCCCATCCAGGTAGTTCGTCAGAACATCCGCCCATTCGCTGCTGGAGATTTCGGTTATGAAACCGAAATCTCCTAGATTCACGGCCAGGATCGGAACATTGCAGCCGGCCAGGCAGCGGGCGCCGTACAGCAGGGTGCCGTCTCCCCCCAAGGTGATGGCCAGATCGGTGTTTTTAGGTATGGGCGGAAGTTTCGTCTCATCCACGGGAATCGTCTCCGAGGCGATCGACAACCTCCGCAGGTACTGCTCCACCTCCTTGCGCAGCGCGACCGCCTCCTCTTTAAGAGAATTAACGAAGATAATGGCTCTGTGAATTCTTTTTCTCACCTGTTCAGACTATAACGATTCCTCAAAACCCAATCAAGGAAGCGTACTCAAGACCTTGCACAACAACTGGATATCCTTTCTGGCAAGGGAGGGATAGAGCGGAAACAGGAGAGTGCGCCAGAGCAACCGCTCTGCATTAGGATAGGTTCTTGCCGTGGTCGGGGTGGTGCCTTCCACGGACAGGACGGCATCAGCGAAGGCTGCTTCAGCCTGGATGCCTCTTTTCTCCGCATACCGCCTGACCTCGGGTCTGCCCCCTTTGACAACGACGGGAAAGCTGAAATTGACACCTGAGCCCTCTTCGAAAAGAGAGCCGTGGCGGGATCTCTGCAAGGCCTCGCGAAATACCTGAGCGATCTCACTGCGCTTCTGCAGGAAACGCGGCAGCTCCCGGACCTGGTTGAAACCCAGGGCGGCATTCATATCCGGCAGCAGCTCCCCGCCGTATCCACTGGCCACGATCTCCTTGAGTGTCCTCACCCCACGCCGGTCCGTACCGAATACCGCGCCGCCGCAACCAGCGGTGATCAACCCGCCGGGAGCCAGAGACAGCAGCGTGGCCCGGCCGCGGGCGCCGCAGGGCTGGCCTCCCCAGAGCCCTCCCACCGCCTGAGTGACATCTTCGATCACCGGCACACCCAGACGGAAAAGCTCGTCCCCCGAGGGCAGCGATCCCAAGGTGTAGAACAGCACGATCGCCTTTGCCCCGTCCCGCAGTTGCTGCTTGACCGAGTCGACCGACAACAGCGGGCGTTGCGGGTCCACATCGGCGATCACGGCCTCCAGCCCACGAGCCTCGATAATCTGCAGGTACTCCCTCGGTGCGAGGGCGGAAAGGATCACCCCATCCCCCTGCTGGAGCTCCAACAGCTGAAACGCACAGTGGATGCAGGAACGATAGCTGATCAGTGCAGCTCCCCCCGAGACACCGAGGGTTTTGCTCAAAGCGGCGGCAAACTCCTGGTTCAGCGGCCCGGAGGCGATCTGGTCGCTGACCAGGCAATTGAGAACACTGTTGTAGTCTTTGCGACGAAGTGTTGGTCGAAGTAAAGGGACAAGCATGATGAGTTCCTTTGTGGTTGAAGAATAGGCAGTTCTGCCTGTTTTTTCAATACGCCTTGTCTTTTCGCACCAGGGGGACAAAGCGGCAACCGATGCTCTCCGTGGTGTCGAAACGGTTGCCCGTCCGGCGGAGGATCAGCAGGGTTTGATAGTGACGGCTGTCCCCAACCGGAATGACCAGGATCCCGTTGTCCGCCAACTGGGAGGTAAGGGGGGGGGGGACGCCGGGTGCGGCTGCCGCCACCAGGATGCGGTCGTAGGGGGCGTATTCGGGCCAGCCGAGGGAACCATCGGCGCAGCGATAGGATATATTGGTGTAGCCGAGCTCGTCGAGCAACTTTCGTGAACGCTCGATCAGTTCGGGAATCAGTTCAACCGTGTAGACTTCTGCGGCAAGCTCGGCCAGGATGGCGGTCTGGTAGCCGCTGCCCGTCCCGATCTCCAGAACCCGTTCGCTTCCTCCCAACCTCATCTCTTCGCTCATCAGCGCGACCATGTAGGGTTGAGAGATCGTCTGCCCCCGGCCTATCGAAAGCGGATAATCGCCGTAGGCTTCGAAGCTGTTTGCACCGGAGACGAAACGGTGCCTGGGAATACAGGACATCACATCCAGCACCCCTTCGTCCCGGATACCCCGGGCCTGGATCTGGGTCCGCACCATCCGCTCGGCCTTACGGTTTTCCGCATAGGTTATCTTCACGAGACAAATCAGTAGACAATCAGCACCGGCAGAGGACTTTTACGCAGAAGATGAACCGTGGTGGAACCCAGGATATAATCCCGGATCTTGTGGGTTCCGTGGGAACCGATCAGGAGGAGGTCTGAACCCTCCCGTTCGGCAACCTCCAGCACCGTGTCGATCGGAGAGCCCTTCTCCGTAACCAGCCGGTGGTCAATGGCGTGTTTGTTCAGATACCTGTGCTCGCGTTCGGTTAATCCCTTCTCCTCTTCGCTGGACAATACGAGGAACTCCTTCCAGAAAGTTCCGAAGGCATTCGCGCAGAACTGAAGAGCCCTTTCGGCGGCGGGGGAGCCGTCGTAGGGGAAGAGGATCTTCTCCGGCGGTCGAAAGGTCTCGGGACAGGCCATGACGGGCCGTGGGGAGGAGCGCACCACATCCTCCGCCGTGGAACCCACGATGGTTCGGGCAAAGCGGGCGTTTTCTCCCTTCTGCCCGATGAACAGCAGATCTCCGGAACGACACTCTTCGGTGAGAATCTGTGAAGGGAGTCCCTCCCTCCGGACTCCTGCGAAGGGGACTTTCTTCTCCTTGCAGCTTGTCTCGAGATTCCCGAGGAAGCCCGCGGCAAACCCTTCCAGGTCCTTCTTGATCTTGATATAGAAGCTTTTCAGCTCCGGATCGGGGGGGATATAGGTTCTGGCGAAGGCATAGTCGAAATGGCCCGTAGCGTAGATGATGGGCAGCTCGGTCTTTCGGGAATCGATTACGAAGACCGCCTTGAGCTCGCAGCCGAGCCTGGAGGCGAAGTGTTCGGCGTACTTGAAGGCGGACAGCGAGTACTCAGAACCATCGATTCCGACGACAATCTGGCCTATCAATTCTTTACTCCTTCCTCACCACTGTCATTACGCTTTTTAGGTTTGCGATCCGAGGCGTAGCGCAGATCTTTGGCGTGAAGCTTGGAAACCTTGTACTGCTTGATCAACATCCTCAGGGCTTCATTGACCGCTTCTGTGCGATCGTGGTAGAAACCCTCCTGAATCATTTCATCGATCTCTTCCAGAAGATAGGTCGAGGTTTCTACGTAGGTCCGTGACACCTTTCCATCCTCCTCCGCGAGTGTTCACTTGTATTGTAATCCCTCCGGATCGCTCCTGCAAGGTTTCAGGATTTGGTTGGGGGTGAAGGGGATGTACCGGTCCAAGACCTGATCCGTAAGTCCACGCTAAAGTGAAATTGGAGGCAAAAAGTCAAGGCGCTTAAGGAAGCACGATTTGAGGGAGCCGGTCGACAGTGGCGGGATCGAGACGCTGCCAGCACTCGAGGAGGTGATCGAACCAGCCGTACTCGGCGAGCACCAGAACGTAGCGGTACAGCTCTCTGGCTTTCTTCTTGATGTTCGCCCGAAAATCGTCCAAGGCCTGCTCGTTTCCCAGATCGGTGACGATGCGGATACTCAAGGGAGGCAGGCTGTTCTTCAGCGCTCCGATAAACACACCGGCTGTTTCCCAGTTGGCTCCGGATGCCTGGAAAAGGGAGTAGAGGGCTTCCCGCATCGCTTGAGACTGGATCAGCAGCTCTCCGCAGGCCTGATTGCCCACACGGACCTGGAAGTTCGCCGTGCTGCCGGTCTCCCCCGCCTCCCGCAGCAGCGTTTCCCGGTCGGCTGAGGGCAGCACAGAAACGGCTGAAGGAAGCTTCATCTCCGGGATGCTTCGTGTGGGGAACCCGCTCCCGCCGATGTCGTATTCGTAGCAATCCCGACAGAGGATCAGCTGGCCTACGAAGGCACCTGGCTCGGTTCCAGCGCAGGAACCGGAGTCGACAATCAGGTCGGGGGTATAGGACAGAGAACCCGCCACGGTTGCCGCCGCAGCCCTGGCCTTGCCTGGTCCACTTTCAACGGCAAATACATCGATGTTACCGGCCCTACCTTTTGCTGAACGGCAGCCTGACAGCAGTTTGACATCCCTCAGACCGAGAATCTCCCGACAGGCGTTGAGCTCGGGCGGGAATGGACAGATTAAAAGCACCTTCACGGCGATACCCTCAGGTTGTGACAACGGTAAAGCCACGACCGGGGTGTCGTCAAGCACACGCATCTCGAGATTCCGCCTCTCCGGACTAACTTTGCGCAACACGTTCACCGGAAGTTTTGTTACTTCAGGGTTTCGCTCATCCGGGCATTCCTCCAGACCGGCATGCTGCAACGCCGCGCTTATTGCGGAGAAGAACACAGAGGCAATTTGACACCCGCTGCGGCTGTCACTATGATAAGGTTTATGGTAGTCAGGTTCGATATTGGTGAAGCGAAAATCGATGTTCTTGGTATAGCGGATGTACGCCGGGATTTCGATCAGATATCGGAAATCTTTCCCACCGTGGGAAAAGGCGAGCTCAGAGAGGCGATTCGGGCGGTGCGGCCCGACAGTGACGGGGAATACCTCGACTGGTACTTCAACTCCGTTCTGATACGGATCCCCGGCCACACGATTCTCATCGATACGGGATTCGGTTTTTCCAGCGGAGGGCCGGGGCTGGGAATTGCTCGGCTGCTGAGCGAATGCGGGGTGCGGCCGGAAGAGCTGACTGCGGTAGTCATCACGCATGGACACGGTGATCATACCGGAGGATTGACGGAAGCCGGCGCTCCAGCCATGCCGGATGCCAGGGTGCTCATTTCCCAGAAAGAATTCGAGTTCTGGATGGAGGGGAAGGCAGAGCGCTTTTACGGAGCCGAGGCTTCCTCAGAACAGCAAACCACGTTCTCGATCTGCCGCAATCAGATCGAACGCATCGATATGGATTCCCGGATCGCCGAGTCCACCGATACAATGATTCAGGCTCTCCCCGCACCGGGGCACACTCCCGGTCACATCGGGATCGAGGTTCGATCGCAGGGACACCTGTTGTGGCTGCTCGTCGACACGCTCCACGCCCTGGTTCAGCTTGAGCATACGGATTGGTCGCCCCGCTTCGACGTGAATCCGGAATTAGCCCGCACCACGAGAAGTGAATTGTTGGGCCAGGCGGCAAGGATGGAAGTACCCGTACATCTATACCACTTCCCATTCCCGGGGATAGGCACTGTCCAGGAAGCGGGTCAGGCATTCGTGTTCAAGCCTATCAATCTATAATGTCCGAAGATATCACCCCTAAGTGGGTGCGCCCTGCCGGGCGCACCATTGAAAAAGGGGATGGGTCTGCAGACCCATCCCCTATGCTGCTTTGAGGCATTGAAAGGGCAAGGAAAGGAGGTGAAACTTGCCCGTCGGAATGTTATTCCGCCTTTAGCCGCCTCACCCTATTAAACAACAGTAGCCTGTTTTGGTTACAATTCGGATGAAAAAAATATATAGGTCAGCTATTACTACGAAAGACGCACGTAGTACGGCTTGAGCATGAGAAAGCGCAGCGTTCTCACGAAGAACATCAGGAAAAACGAAGGGTGAACAAAAGATATGGTCAAGCCTCACGGGAAATTAGTACTGGTCGGCTAAACATGTTACCATGCGTACACCTCCAGCCTATCGACCCGATCATCTCTCGGGTCCCTTCAGGGGGGTTGAAC